>ENA-UPSA01002018-UPSA01002018.1-bioreactor-metagenome-genome-assembly--contig:-NODE-2018-length-15804-cov-296.242555_pt1 | contig 15804 bp, 11 predicted proteins | sample MGYA00238183_ERZ773288 | MGnify/ENA primary metagenome ERZ773288 (study PRJEB29028, sample SAMN07631243) | bioreactor metagenome | isolation source: Switchgrass digestor | place: USA: Dartmouth... | reverse complement strand
AAAATCAGCCATATTAGCAAACTCACGCTTATAGTCATCAATCTCTATTGCAATTATCATATTCCACATATTAATGCAAAAATGCCATTGACATCACTTGGACACCTCTACGGGTGACTGTGTCAATGGCACTTAGTCCATTTCATTAGCCCTATTTCTACTCTAATTATAACCTGGGACGACTTTATTTTAAACATCAAATTTCTATTTGAATTAAGTTATAGAAATGAGATAAAATTCTATATAACCTTAGATGTAAGGAGGTAATATAGCAATATGACTGGAAGCATTTTTAAAACTATTAGGTTTCTTACATTAATAAATATATTCCTATTACCATTTGTTATTGCAGTTCAAAGTGTTATTATACGCTTTGTCATAGGTCTTTTCTTAGGTTTTTCATTTATTGTATTACTATCATTTAGCAGTAAAATGCGAAATTTATATGAAAAAAATAAATAATGAAGAAAGGCATTGGCAGGGTTTACCTATCAATGCCTTTTCATTAATTTACTGAAGCATACCACCTTCAATTTGATAGTTTTTTATAAAATCCCAGTATGCCTTTACTTCATCTACTTCTAACATTTCAAAAATGCCCTGAATATAATCATAAAAATCCTTGTATGTCTTGCGGATGGAAGGTCGCAATTCTTCTCTGAGATGTGGTAAAGAGTAATTGCAAAATACCAAATCCCTTAAAACCAGGAATTCTGCAATACTTATTTCAAAGATAACATCTTTTTTATGATAAGGTTCGGCTATAAGAATATATAGTTTAACCATTAGCATCTCGGCATTGCCTATATATTCATATATTGCAATGTTATTTACTACCTCTTCTTCATTACCTAATATTTCACGAAGTCTGTCTACCTGCTGCAATAAAGTGAATAGTAATTTTTTAGGAATTATAACTTTGATATTTTCATCATTGAATTTCGAATAAATTTCTTCCGGTTTTAAAAGCATAAAATAAGCCCTCCTTTATATTATAAAATTCCTATTTCAAAAATCTCAAATAATATAAAGAGGGCTACATTCTGATATCAAGTTTTATACCGTTTAGACAAGAGATATTTCATATTTCTTATTAAAGTCTGAATCACTGGTAATAGACTTATTTTTTAGTTTTTACTATGCCAGAAATTAACTATTTTATTTAGGTCGAATATTTTAAATTAATGTTTTCAGGGACTATTGTATACTTCTGCTCAATAATAAATTCACATAAAATTTTAAGTTGTGTGTGGTATGAAAAAATTAAATGGCATATTTGTTGTATCTATTTTTATTTCTTCCTTCTGCCTAAATTTCGCTATGTTTTGCAAATAAAACTGAACACCCTTTAGTAACTTAGCACTATTTGGGTCTGCAACTGCAAACTGTATACCCATTTGAGCCGACTCTGACCAACTATCCCAAAGTTTAGGACTAATAATCAAGTTTTGTGTAGATAATGGGATGAAAACATTAATATAGTACTTAATTAAACCTATTGGGGAATTTCTTAATTGGTCAAAATACTGTCCATAGGTATCTAAATCTTCTTTCAAAGCACTCACCAAAATGTACGACTTGCTTTCATCAGGAAAGATAGTAAAAAATACAAACTTCATTCTTTTTGTTACTTTATCTATATAATTTATCTTTCTTCCCTTAATATCAAAAGGTGGTGCTATCGCCATATAATTTGCAAACTGTATTCTATAAGGTATTTCTATTACTATAGTTTCTATCCCACCATAATCTTGTTCTTTTAGTGCCTTGTCAAAATAATCTTTATAATAATTCAAATCTCTTATCTTTAAAACAGTATTACGGTACTTATATACTGAAGGCCATTTCTTTGTTGTCTGAGGTGCATTTGCAAACATATTCTCAAAAAACTTTTTTACCACTATTTGATTATACAATTCAAACGAAAATGTCTTATAAGCGAATAAAAAAAGTTGTTCATCATTTAGTACAGTAAGTGAATACTGTGGTTTTTCAATCTTGGCAAATATCGCATCATCATGTGTTTTGCAAAAACATGTTGCTACAGTAGCATCTTTAATATGTACTTCCTTTAACAAGAAAAATGGTTCTGGTTTCCCTTTTTTTATTTCAAGCATTACTGGTTTGGAAGAAAAATCTTGCATATAAATTTGCCTATTTACCTGAAGTTTGCTTAGAATCCTATTCTCCTGCAAAGCATGTGCATTTATTATATCCTTTCCTTTTGCTTTACAGCCGTTATAAAGACATAGTTTAATTCTACTTTTCTTCATCATTTTACCTAAAAAATCTAAGAATTGTCCTTGGGTACGAAACTGCTTAGGCTCCTTAATTTTGCAACAGTCTTTATATAAATTACCGCTATTACATGGACACATTTCTTTTCTATAAAATTTAAAGTTTTTTAACATAATCTTTCCCTTCTATGATAAAAATACAAAAAAACCAATTTGTTATCTATTTATTAATTGTTTTAAACTAATGTTATAAGTTGTAATTATAAGATATTCCAATTTACTACCTTGTAAACTTTTTGGAGCGATTTTTATAGATTTCTTATTCTGAGCAGAATACTCTTATAGGCAAATATCCTTGATTGACGCAAAAATCATCTGTTGCTGCAAGAACACTGGAAATTTTCTCACTTAGCCCAGACTTTGTAATACCTGGTTGTACTAAAATTATCTCAAATTCAAATAGTTTCGTTTCTCTTGAAGCCAGTATTCCTAAAAACCTATCAAAACTATCTCGTATATAATTTTGGGGATTATCATTAGCCTTTTCATGTGTTTTCATTCTGTTTTTTAGTTTTCGTCTTAATTTATTTATATCTGTCCACATTGATGATTTAATGACTTGTCCACATACTTCGTATACATCCTCTACCCTATCTCCTGGTTTTTTACCTCCTGAACTTTTACAATGATAAAACTGAATAACAACACGATTGTCATACTCTTTAGCAGTAATAAAGTCTGCTATCTCACCTGTTCCGTGGTCATAGTATAAAAAATCAAAATCTTTTTCTGATAAATACTTATTAAGAAAATCTTGTATAGATATCTTTCCGTCTTTTGCTTCTCCAAATTCACATTCTATATCTACTCCATTCTCTTCCCATTTTATTGGTTCCAAAACATTTTCATCTATATATATCAAATCATCATAATTCTTTCTATAGTATTCATGACCGATTAATGAAGAAAAATCACTAAAATATAATACCAAAGGATTTGCATTTAAATAATCCAACAGAGATATTTCGCTATATTGTCTATTAATAAATATCCTTTTAGCCAAATTATCTTCACTTCTAAATAAACTGCCGTTCTCTAAAGAATACTGAACAATGAACTCAAAATCGTAATATCTAAAAAGTATCTCCACTACTCCTTCGTTTCTATTTTTTACCTGCAATTCAAAATCCAATAACTGAATATTTTCAAGATAAATATCACTATTTTTGATAGTTATTATCGGCGGGTTTTCATATGTTTCGCTATTCCAGTCCACTGAAATAATGTATTTATCTGGTATAGCATTTACTTCTTCGCTAATTGGAATATAATCCAAAGGTGAATTTGTTAATGTAGGGCCTTTACTAGTAACCTTATTTGCAATGTTGTTACACCATTTTATAAATTCAGGTATGGTTAAATAACTATTGCTCCATACTTTTGAACCACTGCTATATCCTATAGTTATTTCCCTATTTTCATCAATACCTTTACCAAAACAATGACCTCTATGAAAAAGTCTCCCATCTGTTTTCCTAATTGCTTTTTGCGCATGAGGACCAGCAATTATCCTATAGGATTCTGTATTGCTTGTCTGTATACTATTTCTCATACCAATATTAAAAAATTCAGGGTTCTTTAAATTTGTCAAAACTCTATTAATTTTACTTAATGGTAGTTTCCTTCTAATACCTGAAAATTGTTCCGCTAAATTTTCATAAATATCTTCAGTTCTTCTTGTTGAACTAATAAATAGCAATTTGCTATGCTCATGAAAATATAATAGGAATAATTCATATTGAATTTTTTGAAACATATTAAGCCTTGTCCATTTGGGATTGAGTATCTCTTTAGCGATTATTACTACCATTGAATATTCTCTACTGATATGCTTGTTCACTATCAACAAATCATTAGGTAGAACAACATCTGCATCTATATTAAAAGTATCTACTGAATATATTATAACATGCGCGAACGGAACTAAAGAAGCCAGCGATAAATCTTTTGTTTCATCATCTCTATTTAAAACGCAATTGAAAGTACTTAAAGTCTGCTTATTTTCAACTTCTTCATCTATTCTACTTTCACTTAAATTCATAATAATTTCTTGCCATACAGCCCCTTCTTCATATATTTTTTCTCTTTCAATTTCAATCTCAGAAGGTGTGGCAATAAATTTTGCAACTCCAAGATTAGGAGCATTCGTTCTTGCAAATCTTCCAATAAATTGCAATGTAACTTCAAGGGATTTATGAGGTGAATGAATCGCAGCAATTTTTAGTTTAGGAAAATTAAAACCTTCTCCAAGCATATTAACACATATTATCCCATCTAATTCCCCATTATTAAGTTTTTTAATTACACTTTTAACATGGCTATATGAATGGTCACTATTAATTGTCTTCAATCTTAATGAAGTATTTTCAGCATATATTTTCTCTAGTTCCTTTGCTCTTTTATTTCTATCTGTCCTTACCATTAAACAGTGTTCAAAACCAGCGTTTTTCTCTTCAATAAATACACTTTCTGCCTTTTTGGCTATAGTAATATCTTCCGAACTTTCTATATTTTCTACTGGAATATATTTAATCTTACCAAAAACTCCATCTTTATAGGCATCTGATATTGAATAATTATATATAAACTTTCCTTTAATCTCTTTTCTATCTCTTCGAAACGGCGTAGCAGTAAATAGTATTTTCTTTGCTTGGGGAAATGCTTCAATTATTTCATTCCATGTTGCGGCAGGACTATGATGTGCTTCATCTATCAATATCAAGTCAAATATATCATCAGGGGGAGCAGGAATATCCTCTACAGCAGGACTAATACTCATTGGTGTAGCAACAACAACATCAAAATTTCTTAATCCCATCCACGCTTCTTCTGTTAGTATTTTATTTTTTAATTCATAAACTTTTGGCTTATCATCGACATTCGTCAATGCGCCTACATCTAATAATGTCTGTAGTTCTTTAAACTCTTCTTGAATTTGACTTCTAACTAATCGACTTGGTGTCAATACTAAAACCCTTTTAGCCATTAAAACAAATGCTGATAACATCAAAATAGCAGTTTTTCCTGAACCAGTGGGCATTGTAATAATCGCAGGATAATTGCTATTAGTAAAATGTGATGCTATAGCATGTATTGCTCCAAGTTGACATTGTCTTAAACCTTTTTTCTCGTTAGTTTCACGGGGATATCGAACTGCGTCATAGTAGTTTGAAAAATAACTCATTTTTCCACCACCATTTCTTACATCCTTCACTTATATTAATTATAGAACAATTTTCATATTTTTTCCACAAAACTTGTCAACAAAATCAGGGTTTTGTAGAGAATACAATGAAAATCAAGTACAATTTTATCTTAATTTGATGTAATAAGCCCTTAAAAATTGTCCACAAAACTTTTTAGCCCTACTTTTAAACTTGAAATCTACCTGGTATATAAACTTGAATTTACCCTTATGTGTCCTTAAAATCATAGTAAAATTTAAGGAAGGGAGTTTAGTCATGGATACTAAGGAATATTATTTGGATGATTTTGTAGATTATTTAAATAAAAACGATAAATCAAGTGGCACAATATCAACTTATACTACCAATATCAATGATTTTATAAAATACTACACCGAGTCATATGGTGAAAAATTTATCCCAGGAAATGTAATCATGATGGACTTACAAGACTACCGGAATTATCTCTTGAATATCAAGCGCCAAAAAGCATCTACCATAAATAATAAAATTGCAGCACTAAAAGAATATTTTTACTTTCTTCAAAGTCATAGCATTATTAAAAACAATCCTGCTGAAAATCTAAAGAAGATACGTACAAATAAACCTACTGCTCCAAAGGGTTTTTCTGACTCAGACTTTAGGAAAATCAAAAGATATGTGTATAGAAGTCAAAAAATTCTATGGATAGTAGTTTTTGAGTTATTATCAAAAACTGGAGTCAGGGTCAGTGAACTTATAAATATCCGCCTTTGTGACATTACCATAAATGACCGCTCTGGAAATCTAAGAGTTATAGGTAAAAATCAAAAAGAAAGGAATATTCCTCTTCATTTAGATGTCAGAAAGGCTATAATTTCATATATAGAAGAAAGAGATAAAATGTCCATATCTTCTGATTATCTTTTAATAAGCGAAAGGAAACGCCCTTTTACCCGCTCTGGAATCTTTAAAATACTAAAACGCTGGGCAAATGATACCAATATTAAAATTCATCCTCATATGTTCAGACATCACTTTGCAATTCAAATTCTAAATACACCTAATGCTGATATTAATACTGTACAGTTGTTGTTAGGACATGAAAGTATAGAAAGCAGCGCCATTTATCTTAAAGTGAGACAGGAGGATTTGGAAGAAAGTATTAATGCTATATCAGATTATTAGAAACAAATTTACCTTTAGTTTCAGACTAAAAAACAGGCTCATATTGCCTGTTTTTTGCTATATATAATACTTACTATTTTCTTTTCATAATGCCTATTATTGCAGCAATGGCTACAATTGTAATACATACTATAAGGCTTATTATTACATATTTCATAACTCCTACCCTACCTTCTTTATCCTTTACAGGACTTAGGGATAAGGGGTAAGTTTGACCTTATCCACTTATCCACTTATCCCCTTTTCCCCTTACTCCTAATTCTCTAACCCTGCTGCTTTATCATCTTCCACTCTCTCATATTATCTTTAATAACATATCCTGTAACTATAAAAAATGGAATTATTGCAAGCCATCTGTATTCGAAGAATAATCTCTGGTAAAAGTAGTAAATCAAAAAGAATGTTGTGTATGCTACTATTGTAGGTATAACTATGTTAAAAATTATATTTAATCTTTCTTTCATCAAGAATCAACTCCCTTCTTCATCTATATAGTAGCGCGCACAAAGAAATTTGTCAGGTCCAATTTTATAAAATGTTAAAAATCTGTAATAAATCCTGCTTAAATTTTGTCGTCTTAAAACACTTTCAATTCCTTGAAACATATGCCTTTCCCCATCTCAACTAATATACATATAATTAATAGGATTCAGGGCATAAGGTGTTAAAGGGAAATAGGAGAAATATGGCTTATAGGAACGATAGTAACCTAATAGGAGTTTCTTTATTCTATTCTATGTTAAACACCATTTTCTCTAATTCGTCTATAGTATTGATGCCTGAAGCATTTCTAATCCAATTCATTAAAATACTCTCATTTTGCTGGTTTATAATTGCATGGTGCAAATGGTCAGGTAAGGAATCAAATTTATGTAAAAGGATTATTAGCAACGAATTTCGCATTCCTTCCTTAACACCTACATCCTTAATCCTCATTCCCACCTCACTGTCCACCAGCCATTCCTCCAGAGCATTAAGTCCCTGTTTTGTAGCCCTTGTTACAATTTCTGAAAGTACCGTTAAGTACGCCGTCCGTTCTTCTTCAACCTTCATTTTCTCTATAAGATACATAACCTTCAGCAGCACTTCGTTGAAAGGTAAAGAATGCTGCATGAATGCCAGAAATACAAGATTCAATTTATCTCTCTCATTAAGCAGACAGTCTGAACTAATTTTCTGGCTGAGTTCCTCATATACTTTTTCTCCATCAACACCTGATAAATCAACAATTTTTACCTCATAATGTATTGAGCCAAAATTCCTCTCCATTTTGCCATCTTGCCTGCTTCCAAAATTCAGAATTACTGTCCTTACCTGCATTCCATATCTCAGTACTATACTCATGTCATAAGTCAACATAATCTGTAGGTCAGGTTTTATTTCATCACTCATAATTTCCATGTGAAGCAATGTATCATCCTCAAGTAAAAACATCAATAATGGTAGTTTATAATTCTCTATCCTTTCTACTTCCACTATTTCTTTAACCTTTGCTAATTCTAAGCCAATCCCCTTGAATGACACCCTTTGAAATGTCCTATTAAAACTTTTTTCATTAAAACTCTCTTCCTGAAAGTTTACTCTCATATCCGTCACCTCTTATCCTTGCTTTTTCTACATCAAATCTCTTAAAAATAAAAACACATTCTCCTTAATTATTGCCAGTATGAACCTGGCTATGAAAAGAGAATGTGCTCTCCGGCTGTTTTCAAAAACTATTGTAGCGCATATAAATAAAGAAAACAATAAACTCGTAAATTTATATTAACCTATATTCTTTTTCATTAATCCACTAATAAAACTTTTGACTCTAAAAATTTGACTTTCAACCTGTATGTGACTATAATGCTTCAAATTTCTGTAAAGGAGTGTTTAATAATGATAAACCTTGAAATTTTGAGATTTGAACTAAATTTCTTGAAACAGGTTATAAAGGCCGTATTAGGGGATAAGGTTTCAGCAGAAATAAATGAAGCAATAACTGCATTGATTATTTCTTTCCTTTTCCCTAATGCCTATGATTCCTTATCATTTTCTTATATCCAAACAATTGAACAGTACATAAATCAGATTCAGCATGAAATAGAACCAGATAAATATCAACTCCTGATGAACAATATCCCAACCATAAGGATTTTCATTGAAAAAGTAAAATTTGAGATACCCAAATGCTAATAAAATAAGGCCTTGCAGGATAGAACCCCCTATCCCCAAAGCCTTATTTCTTAATCCTATTAACCTTGCCTCTTTATAAATTCATACAAGTCTGAATTATCCATTTCCCTAAAATCATCGGCTTTTATAATATTTGTTAGAATTATCGAGTTGTTATTTTTACTCATTTCACCGACTAAAGCAAATCTAAAATCTTTATCATAAGCAATTATGAAATCTTGGTCTTTTTCTATTTTTATCGTTTCTAGTTGTTTTATAATGTCTTCTTTATTTAATTTACGTTTATCAATGAAAGTATCACATTCAATTAAAACCTTATTCATACTGTCATATCTCCTTTGCCATATATTACTATCTTTTATTATATTATATGAATTTACTATCACTAAATCAAATTGGAATAAATCCTTGTGATTTCCTCTAAAACTATACTTAACCCTTATTCCTATTATTACTTAATATCCTTTTTAATCGACTGCAATATCAAATATCCCATTTTTATACTGATACACTTTATCCGAAATTCTGTTCGTGTCTGTGTCTATTGCCATTAATGACTTTATTATCGAAATATATTCAGGACGAAATTTGGCTATGATAAGTGTAGTTGAAGAAGGAATTGCAAAAAGATATTCCCGCCCTATCTTTTTGCATATCTGATTCTGTAGTGCAGTACTTAACAACAGGGTCGAATTATAGTCTGTAGAATACTTCAGGCAGAATACATCAAGTGTCTTATCCAACTTTACCAGTGGATTGGCCATCTTATTCAAGTTTTCCCATGCCGCCTTTTTCATTTTATCAAAATCTACATCATCAGTTTGCAAAATAAACCTAAAAGTTTCCCCCATGTCTGAAACATAAAGTACATCTATATCTGTAAAAGCCTGTTCCCGGTAAAATTGAATACCATTTTCTCCTTTCCCAAAATCCATGCTTTTAAGGAATGGATACACACTGTTGTAATCAATCTTAAACTTATATTGATTTAGAATATCATTAATAATGTCAACATATAATTTTAAAGTTTTCCTATAATCCTTAACTTCCTGATATTCCCTATACATAGAACTAATAGGTATAGACATACTCGCAGGACCAGACTTTACTAGCATATAATTGCCGTCTAAACTAACCTCTGAAAAATACTTATTTAAATCCAAAATTATTTTATTGATAAAGTCATTAATAGTAAGCATTTTCTTCCTCCTAAATAATAATAAAAAAGCATACCCTCTTTACTTATTCCAGCATCTGCTGGCTGTGTAAGAGAGTATGCTCTCAATCTGTATACTTATATTTTACGTCACATCGTTAGTAAGTACAATATTTATTTAATGTCAATTTTACACACTAAAAACCCAGGTAAATGTAGATGTAATTTTCCTTGAATTTGTTAATTTTATTTTACTCTATTCCTTATATTGCATCTATGAAGCCACATTTTTTAACTTTGCATAAGTCTCAACAAGCATATACTCCATAAGCGCATTCTTAAATTGCTCATCGTCTAAAACACGGGTAAAAAATGCCTGGTTCTGGTCCATTCTGTCAATTACTTTATTAATAAAAACTTTTTCAAAAGCAAGTCTAAAGTCGTCAATGGTATTTGTCTTAGCCTTTTGGACCAAATCCTCATCAGCGGCAAAATCCTCTTTAATCTGCTCTACCGATAACTGGTCGGCTTTTGTGAAGTCCGTTCCAAACCGCTTATTAAGACGCTCTATAATGCTGGACAAATATTCTTCCTGTTCTTCCTTTACCCCAGTTCCTGCAAATTTTACAGGTGTGACTGGTACATTTTCGTCTTCAGGGGTTAATGAGATGCTTCCTTCAAAGGTCTTTTTGGTAGTATAATACTCCAGAGCGATTTCATCAGCCAGATGAACAGTGGAGCCTTTTTCTTTCGGCAGTTTTTTAAGCAGATATGTTAAATACACGTACAACTTATGTAGTTCAACATCTTCAAAAGGCGTGATTTGAAGGATAAAGGAATAAAGCCTTACGTATTTCATTGCCTGGCTGCTAAAATCCTGCTTCCGCTGTTCATCCAGTTTCTTAAACCTTTCTACGGCAACATCTATAAAGTGGTTTAGCATTGCCCTGTCTTTAGAAGTCTTTTTATCTTTAGGTTTAAAATATATATAAGCAAACTTATCCAATTCCTCTTTGAGATATACACCGTAAGCATTGAGCATAGTTTCAATATCATAAAGCAGGTTAGGTTCTGTCACTTCTTCCACAATGGTTGCCTGGTAATAGGGCTTGAAGGCTTCCTGAATATCCTCTGCCTTATTTACAAAATCGAGAATAAATGTATCATCTTTTCCAGAACAGGTTCTGTTAAGCCTCGATAAAGTCTGTACCGCCTTGACTCCTGACAACTTTTTATCCACATACATAGTATGTAAAAGGGGCTGGTCAAATCCTGTTTGATACTTCTCTGCAACTAAAAGCACCTGATATTCATCAGTAGCAAATCGTTCTGGAAGTTCTGATTCCTTAAATCCGTTCATATCGCTTTCTTTATAATCTACATCGCCATCTTTTACTGTTCCCGAAAAGGCTACCAGGGTTTTCATATCCTTATAACCTTTCTTTTTGATATATTCATCAAACGCATGCTTATAGCGTACAGCATGGAGCCTGGAACTGGTTACGACCATTGCTTTGGCCCTTCCGCCTATTTTATGCCTGGTTACACTCCTGAAGTGCTCTACCATAATTTCAGTCTTTTGGGCAATGTTATGAGGGTGCAGACTTACATAACGTGTTAATGCTTTAGTTGCTTTTGCCCTGTCAAAAGTTGGGTCATCCTCGATTTTCTTTGCCAGTTTGAAGTAGGTTTCATATGTAACATAGTTTTGCATTACATCCAGTATAAATCCTTCTTCAATGGCTTGTCTCATAGAATATAAATGGAAAGGATGGGGCAGTCCATCTTCACCCATAGTTCCGAACATTTCAAGGGTCTTTGCTTTAGGCGTAGCCGTAAAAGCAAAGAAACTGATATTAGGCTGTTTACCCCTTTTCTTTATTGTCTTTAAAATTTCCTCCTCAGGGTCGTATTCTTTGCCCTCTAACTCTTCATCCAGTTTTGCCGCTTCTTCAAGGGTACTAACCGACAGCACTTCCCTTAAAGAAGCCATATTTTCTCCTGCACTGCTGGAATGGGCTTCGTCTATAATAACAGCATATTTACGGCTTTGTAACTCTCCTACCTTTTCGATAATAAAGGGGAACTTTTGTAGAGTGGAAATAATTATTCTTGTTCCGCTTTTTAAGGCATCAGCCAATTGGTTGGAATCTTTATCTATTTTTTGAACAACGCCATGTTTATGTTCCAACTGGTAAATGCTGTCCTGCAACTGCCTGTCCAAAACCCTTCTGTCGGTAAACCTATAAGTCAAAGATTCTATTCTTATAGGTTGTCCTGCTTTTTAAGAATTAATTTCTTATATATTTAATCTTCCTAAAAAGTAATCTTCAATATAATCCCATTTATTCTTATCTGTATTGATAAATCTTTCGACTATCTTGATTTCATTGTCATCCCTTGTTCGCATATCCATCAATAATTGATTTTTATAGTATGCCGTGGCTAACTTATCAACCGAGTTTACAACAATGTTAACATATGGCATATGACCACCATTGATAATAAAACTTGCTAATCCCATAGTTTCTAGTATATATGCTAAATCCAATGTCTCGCAAGTATAAATAGAGTTTCCAATATATGGTGGAACCAAAAACTTTTCAAATATTTCCCCATCTTCGAACCTATTATTAAATATCTTAATAATGTTTTGTAATCCTAACGAAATTTTAAGTCTTGGAGCAATATAAATATATTCATTGCCTTCATCTCTTTTACGTATAATCATCTTATGAGAATAGTTATTACTTCCAACTTCCATGTAAAGAAAAGTAGTACATATATGTAGAAGTTTATTGATAATTTCCTTGTCATCTAACCCATAATCATCTCTTACTACCCTTCTCAGAGACTTTTCCAATTCATTCTTTGTAAACTTATCCTGCGTTTGAAGTGCTGTCGCAATTATATTCAATGCATATTCAAGTTGCCCTAGTACCTTTTCTTTAGAACTCTGAAGTTCTATTTTTGTATAAATCCTTGGTATGACCGAAAAATCTTCAAAGAGTTTATTGTTAAAAAACAGATACTTAATAGACCTATAGTTTTTATCATAGTATTTCTCTTCCCATAACTTCTTTAAATCAATTTCGAGAATATTACCAATATCTTTGCACAAATAGTATTTATCTCTTGAAAATCTAATATTGTCTTCTATATTGCAAATTTCTCTAACATATTTTCCATATTTATTTATAAATTCATCTTTATTACCGTCATCTACTGTACAGTAATAGTTACCAAATTCATCTCTTGGGTAGACGCTAATTATATTCCAACCAAATCTTTTAAAAAAATCTTTTTCTATTAAAAATAATGCTGTCCTTATTTTTTGCTCGGTATTATCTACTTCATTTTCGTTAAAAACAAATGAAAAAGTATCTAAAGGCAATAACTTTTGTAGACGTTTTTTCTTACCATATTTAAACTCATCATATAATTTATTAACTATAAGTTTTAACTCCCATTGTGTAGGACGAGAAATTCCTTTAAGAATTCTCCAATATTGAAAATCTTTTTGATTAAATAGAGTATAGGCTTTTCCTCTAATTTCTCGATTCCTGCCCGCTCGTCCAATTTCTTGGGAATAATCAGCCAAATATCCAGGTATCGCATGATGATATACTATTTCAATATCAGATATATCTATACCCATGCCAAAGGCTTTCGTTGCAAGAACAACTATATATTCTCCAGACTTAAACTTTGAAATAATTTCTTCACCTTCTTCTCCCTTTGTGTCACCAGTATAAATTGCTACTTTAGATTGAATATCTTCTGAAAGTCTAATATAAATATCTTTAATTTGGCTTTTCCACGGAAAGTATACTATTGCTTTCTTTCCTTCCTTTACTATCTTAGTGATTTCATCAATAGTCATTTTTATTTTGGTTTCACGGTAATTCCCAGTAACATTTACTTTTTTTATTTCTATATCTACATTTGTTCTTTTAATATCTGTATAATAGATGATAGGGTCTGGCATAAGGTTTAAATATCCTATTATTTCATTTAGTGTATCAAATTCTCCACCCCACACTGCAGTTGCCGTTAATGCTAAAATTGGAAATTGCATCTCTTTTCTGTATCTTTTTATATAATCTCCTAAATATCCATAATCAGCACGAAAATCTTTTCCCCATGTACTAACACAATGAGCCTCATCTACAACTACTAATCCTATTTTTCTATCACCAACAAGATATTTAGCACTGGAATACTTTTGTAAAAATTCAGGAGACACATATATCAAGGAATATTTTCCATTTTTTATTCCTTCAAGTCTTTCTATCTGTTCCGAATACGAAACATCTGAATTTATATATGTAGCATAAGTTAACCCTTTTTCATGCATAGTCTGTAATTGGTCTTTCATTAACGCTTTTAAAGGAGAAACTACAATAGTAATTCTATTTTCATCATTTAAAATAATTGAAGGTAGTTGATATAGCAATGACTTACCTGCTCCAGTTGAAGCAATAAAAAAAATATCTTTCCATTCATTACTATTGCCGCTTTTAGATTTTACATATTGTGATAGAATTTGCATTATAATTTCTTTCTGTGTAATTTTTTTTACTTGATACTTATTTGAATAAATATCATAAATACAGTACTCTCGGAATTTATTACTATTCCAATATTTTTTTAATAATAAATCAATATCATATGTTTGTTCATAAGATATATTAGTATCAATATCATATTCCACTAGTATAATATTTTTAAAAATTCTACACCATGCATTAAGATACATAGGTAACGAATCAAAATGTTCAGGATTTGCAATTACGCAAACTTGATTATATGAACTATTATAGAATTCCTTCAATAATATATCACTTTGAAGTCTGTTATAATACTCTTTATTAATATATATTTTTAAATCCTGTGCTAAATAAATTAAGCATTTTTCTACACTATTATCACTCACATAATCTCCATATTTTTTACGTTGTATAGATAAGGCACGGGTTGTATCTACCAAGTTAATTTCCTCTACACTTAAATTTTCAAAAATATTTTTATCTTTGTAATCTATAATAACTCTTTGTGTATCACCATATCTGTCGACTCTTATATCATCATAATATTCAAGCATATAATCTATTTCTTCATCTTGGATTTCGTTGATATCTGTAGTAGCAATTTTATTTATAACTTTTTCTTCGTTTATAGGCAAAAATTTATAGCGTTCAATATTATTATTAAGCACTATTATACTACTGTTAATTATTTTGAAATCAATCTTTTCAATTATCTGAATAAATTGTTCATACAACAAAATAATACTCTTTGTCCTTAAGTTATATATATAATCTATTAACAAATTGTCTGTACTTTCATATAGTTCTTTAAAACTCCTGTATTTAATTTCTGTATTGGGAACATAAAATAACGTGTTATTTTTTAATTCATCTAGAATACTATAATATAAACTAAAATCACAAGTTTTTATGACAAATATATTTTTATCACCCAAATCCATAATTATTTTTAAAGCCTCTTCAGTTAAGTTCATCATTGTCCCCTCCTCTTCATGTAACTTAATCCATTTACTTCACAAATTTAATGTTAAGTATATTTTACCATTATGACATTAGGAGTTAAATATATATTAAAACATATATGTAAATTTATTGCATAAAGTCAAACTTGTAACTATTACCTTCTCTTACTGCAAATGTCGGTTCAATATAATCCTTTCTTCTACTCCATTATGATAAACAAATATTAGTTTTCTCCTGTCAAAAACAGGTCTTGCCCTATGAATAATCCGATGATGATTAGGACAAATAATAACCTGATTTTCTGAATTATT
>ENA-UPSA01002014-UPSA01002014.1-bioreactor-metagenome-genome-assembly--contig:-NODE-2014-length-15835-cov-46.452028_pt1 | contig 15835 bp, 9 predicted proteins | sample MGYA00238183_ERZ773288 | MGnify/ENA primary metagenome ERZ773288 (study PRJEB29028, sample SAMN07631243) | bioreactor metagenome | isolation source: Switchgrass digestor | place: USA: Dartmouth... | reverse complement strand
TTGGTGGCCTGATTTTACTCCGGTAACTGACCTAAATTTTTATTGACATTTACATCCAACTTACCCTGCAATCGATAGCGACCTACGGCAATCATTAAATTGTATCAATCTCTGCATGATTATTTCTATGTTCGTTCTCAGTTTAATACAAAGAAGAAGAGCCACTTCCGGGTGCATAATGCCGGAAAAGGCTCAAAAATAAAGGCTTTTGAGGTCATTAGCTAACTTCGAAAGCCTTTTTGCTTTATTCATTATTCAAACTTTTATAGGATGGCTGTAGACTCCAAAACCAAAATGCACACCCTTGTTATATGGCTACAGGAAATAATTAAAAGGTATGGGCAAAATTAAAAGGTTATTATAGTGTCTGCTTGTTCATAATCTATGACTTTGCTGCTAAGATTTTGTTGTAAGCATAGCAAATGTTCGTCACGATAGTTTCCACTTCATCTATGTTATTGTACCTGCCGTACGAAATGCGAATAGCAGATTTCGCTTGCTGTTCAGTTAACCCTAATGCCATTAGCACATGTGAAGGTTCATCTCTTCCCGACGTACAAGCAGAACTTGTAGATACACATATTCCTTTTAGGTCCAATAAATGCATAAGCGATTCACCTGTGACACCATCAAAGACTATGTTTATAATTCCTGGTAAACGATTATTTTCATCGCCATTAATAATAATATTCGGTATTTCAGCACGTATCCCATTTATAGTTGCTCGAACTAATGCAGAAAGTTTTTCTGCCATTGTGGTCATTTCAGTTACACTTTCAATAATTGCATATCCTGCTGCAACAATTCCCGCAACATTCTCAGTTCCAGCACGTGCCTTGTGTTCCTGCCCCCCGCCAAAGATCATCGGAGGCAATGAAACACCATTCCGTTTGTAGAGAATACCCGTCCCTTTGGCTCCATAAAACTTATGACTTGAGGCGGTTAAAAAATCTACGCCAAGTTCCTTAACATTGACAGGTATATGTCCAACTGCCTGAACTGCATCTGTATGGAATAGAATATTTCGTCTGCGCAGATATTCCCCTATTTCAGCTATTGGTTGAATTGTCCCGATTTCATTGTTGGCAAGCATAATAGAAACAAGTTTAGTATCGGGGCGGATAGCTTCCTTTATACTATCCAACGAAACGCGTCCCTTGCTATCAACAGGCAGGTAAGTTACGTCTATACCTTTCCGTTCAAGCAAATGGCATGTGTTTAACACAGATTTATGCTCGATTGAAGAAGTAATAACGTGTCCATTACTCACGGAAGATAGCACCCAACTATTGCTTTCAGAGCCTCCTGAAGTAAATACGATTTCAGAAGGCTCTGCTCCAATAGCCTCGGCAACCTGCTGACGAGCTTGTTCAATGGCGCGTTTTGCTTTTATTCCAAATGAATATTGGCTAGAAGGATTGCCATATTGCTCCTGCAAAAAAGGAAGCATTTTTTCTAAAACGCTATCCGATATTTTCGTCGTAGCGGCATTATCTGCATAAATCAAAGTATCAACTCCTTAAAAAAGTGTACAGCCTTGTGTTTTGAACTCTTTGATTTTTTCAAGCAGAAACTCGGTATCCACTTCCAAATACTCCGCAAGACAATTAAGACAATAAAAGTGCTTAGTATTTTTATCAAATAGCTTTTTTGTAAGCCCAATCTCATTCTTGCTTAGGTTTTCTTTCCCACAAACATAACAAACCATGCTTTCCATTGCATTGCACCTCTATATATCCTTGTCGGATCTAACCCTGAAAGCAGGCATATCTTTACCCCGATATTCTGCGTCAAGGATACCAAGTTGGTATTTTATGATTTCTCTCATTTTTCGAGCCCTGTCAAGACAGTATCGTTTAAATTCACGAGCAGTAATATCACTGGGTTTGCGCACATTTGGAAACAATAGCTTCAGGTAGGCCGTCGCAATACGCTTTACAGCCTCGGTATCGCGTGTGTCAGCAGCTTCAGGGACTTCAATAAGTTCATCCACAATAGCACGATAACTCATATCATCCCGCAATTCATGTAATACTGAACAGAAATACTCTGAATTAAGTGCCCACCCAGAAACCTTAAGATCATCATTCATACGCGGTATATTCCATCCCTTTATAAACCCATGAAAACGCTCTATTAAGGCAGATTCGTGAAATACCGCAGGCAACTCTTCAAACATGTTGCTATATCCGTCTGCATCCATTGTTTCCTTCTTTATGTTACCACATAGAATTACGCCCGCGTCAGCAGTTCCCTCGTAATTACCGACAGTAAAAACCCCTGATTCAAGGTAACCCTTAAGAGCCGCTCTCATTTCATCTACATCAGTAAATGATATGGTTTGTACTTCATCAAGTACAACAAAATCATATCCAGAAACTAGACCTTCTTTACGTTTATTTAGGTCATAAAACATCTTTGCACGACTCATAACTCCACCGCTTGAAAGCCAACCAAAACGGCTGACTCGACCATACAAATATGATTTTCCCGTACCTTTAGGCGCAAGCTCTATAAGGTTCAACCTTTTCTCTACAAAAGGGAGCAGACGAGTCAGCATTGTAAGTTTTTTTTCTTCATCACCACTGTACCCACTTGCATTATAGTCAACTGCACCCAACAACACATCAAGCCATTCTGATATGCTGAATTCTTGACGGGCATCTTTGTAATAGTCAATATCAATTGTGTAAGGGCAGAAACTCTTAAAAGCAGTCAGCTTAACTTTGCCTCTATTAACTCCTTTAGCTTTATTTCGAGAAAAACCCGAGTCGTAGTCATCAGGAGGTCGATATCCAATTTCAACTATGCCCCATGTTTCTCGTCCACGAACCAAATCATGTTTACAACTGTCCCAAACGTTATCTTCAATAATGGTATCTTTACTGGTAAGGCCATAGTCAGGAAGTGAAAAAGATACTTCACCTGTTTTAATATCTATATCAACAGAAACTTTGGCAAGAAATTTAACCCGTTCATTTTCAATAATTACCTGATTTTTTATTGCTATCCAATCATCCTTGCGCGGTAGATAAGTACGCACGAATCGAGCCAATTCGTCCTGATCAAAATTCCCGTTCTCATCTTCAAATTTCTTCAAGAGCCAGTCACGCATGAATGAAGGCAAGCTTAATGCAGAAAAAAAGTTGTTTTTCTTGAGGTCTTTATAGACAACCATTTCGTCGAAGTAATTTCGCAGTTTTTCGATCATAGAAATACCCCCTAAAACAAATCGTCAAAGTCATCGTTTACCTTGCCGCTCTTGCCTTGTGCTTTAATCACTATATTCCCGATTAAGTCATCGCCCATATAAACATCAGCAGGATAATTGCCTGCCCGCTTTGTATCAGGAAGCACAACTTTGTAGTGATTATTATCAAGCGCAAGAGCGGAGTAACGTTTATTGTTTATAACAACCGCCACGTCTTTCACTGGGGAATTAATGAACAGTGTTATTTCTGTTCCTGTGCGGAAATCAACAGTCACGAATTCTTCTACCATTTCAACAGTAATGTTGCTTCTTTTCAACATCAGTTCAATAACCGGAACAACAACCTCCTCAAGTGAAGCGCCTCCGTGAACTTCAACACTAGCTGCACGACTCCCCTTAAAACGCCCATAATCCGCAAGCACAAGATAACCATTCTCTTTAGCGGCAAAAGGCAAATCATAAGGCTCAAACAATTTGCAACAGCGCCCAGAATGCTCGCCTTTAGTGTCAGTTTCGTATTTTTCTTCTTTACGCCGCAATACGGCAAGACGAGAGGCTCCGTGATCACTTACCAGCAGGAATCGCTTGCAATGACGCAGGACAAGTTCTGTAGCGGCTTTATCAATAACACTGGAAATGATGTCTAACTCTTTGGCAAGATAAATAGGCAAATCATTGTTTTCAAAATTATACCCACCTGCATCGCTATGCTTTGTTTCATCGAGCTGATCATTCTTTTCTTTTTCACCCTCCCAATTATCAAAAAAGTCGCGATTAATAGAAGTTATGGTAGGTAAATTAGCACGGGCAATATATATTGAAATAGATAACCCGCGCTTACGCGCCAATGCCTCTATAAACGCCAGATACTCAACGCCAAGGGAGTCGAGCCAATAAAGATAGGTGCCGTCTTTATTCAAACCATCGATTATTTCATTGCGTGTTGACAATCGGTTAAACACACGGGTCTTTGCAAGGTTCTCCACTTTTTCAATGAATTCGGCTTCAAGTTTATTGGAAACTTTCTGCTTTTTATATTCATCAAAATATTCCGTTAGCAAATCTGACACATCACCACAATTAAAGACATACGTTTTTAAATAAGCTGACAGTGCAGGATATATATTAGCAATCTGTGGTATGACCCCATTTTTAGAAACCCAAGCAATAATCTCTTCACGTTCTATTTTTGTGCCATCCGTTAGCTTATATATGCTTTCAGCGACATTCTTACGGTTATTGACAACAAAATCGGCTATGTCTGATTCAGGGAATTTTTCCACAAGTTTTTTTCGCTCGGCGTAAAACGTGCAAAAGCGTTTATCAGTATGCGGAACTTCGATTATGGCATTTAGCACATTTGTCTTAAAATCTTCAAAACAATCCGTATTATCCAGCACAAAGCGTAAATAGTTATTTGACAAAGTGTTAGATTTACTCTTCAAAGCAATGAAGTAAAGCCAATTCCAATATTCAATCCCTGCGACTCGAGAATAAAAATCTGCTTCAAGATTGCTGCCAAATCCGTTTTTTTCAAAGACTGCATCAAGGGAACCATTGTATTGTGTCAACTCCTCTAATAGTTTAGCCCACTGTTCATTACTACCACAGGAACGTGGTAAATTAAAGCCGCTAACAAAAGATTTTACACCATCATAAGCATCATTTATTATATGTACAGTAAATAGGGCTTTATCAAGATTAATCTCTGTGTTAACAACAACATTCCCGTATAAACCATCTTCAAGGCTCATAAGTAAAGCCTTTACTCCCGGCAGACCCCATTGGCCGATGGCTGAATCTACGAGAGTTAGGGATAAATCACAATTTGCTTTATCAAACACAAAAAAACGCCGATTATCAAAACGTGGGTCTGTTTGCAAGTGACGGATCTGAGTAGCAACTCCACGAAGAAGAATAACTTTTTTACTCCCAATATTTAAGTCTTTTAATTGTGACAGAATGCTTTTTGCTATGTTATCTCCACGAAGAGCGAGATATTCACCAAGACCTATTACTACCAGTTTGTTATCATTCGCGTTCACATCAGTGGTCCTAAGTCTTTCTATTAATCTGTCAATATCCGGCAGTCTATCATCACTACCACAATAGTCGCTTACTCTTATGAAATTAAATCCCGATTCCTTCAATTTGGCCAGAACATCTTTATACTGCTCATCGCCAACGACTAAAAAGAAAGGTGCTTTAATACTTGAGAACAGATATCTATCTACCGCTTCAATCGACATCCGTCTACTCATCTCCATTCATTATTATTTCAATTCCGATGGCCATGTTTTCCTTAATGAGCCGCTTAAGGTAATCCTTCAATTGGGCATCCTGCATTTTCTCAATTATACTAAGGGCTTTTTCACTCCCGCCAGCGTTGTATTCCGCTTCGGCAAGTTGCTTGATTTTGTTTTTAACATTAGGATTTTCGCGCCAATCATAAGTATCTATAGATAAACGTTCAAGTGCGTCCCTAACTTTTTCTAGATCTTGGAGCAAAGGACGGTATTCACCGATAATATCACGTTCGAATGCAGCATTGCGTTTGTTTTCATCCGTTAAAACTTCGAAGAGTATTGTTGTTTCAAGAAACCTAAGCGCGTCTTTTATTTCAGCATCAGTAGACCAGTTTCTGTTAAGTGTGTCAAACGCTTTTTTCGCCGCTTCAAACTCATTTTCAGATACACAGCAAAGTATCGGGGTTCTGTAAAACCTTGACCATTCACGAGGATTTTTGGTACCAGTCTTTTCTTTCCAGAGTTTGTGCAATTGTGTTTTCAATTGGTTCTTACGGAACTCCTCTACTACTGCCTTAACTTTGGTGTTGCAGTCCGTTTTAGGAAGTCCAAACATTCCCGCTGGTAGTTTGCTCTTTATCTCGCTGATATCAGAATCGCCCAAGTCCTCAAGATAAGGTTTGTAAATTTCAGTAAATATTTGTTTTTCGTTATTAAGTAAATTGCGGATTTCCGCATTATGTGCCATCAGTTCTGAAAGGAATGTTTTTAGTTGCTCCGGTAATAACTCCGATTGCTGATATATTCTCAAAAATGCATTAAGAACTTTATCAAGAGCAGGAAATTTTGCTTGTAATGCCTCGTAAGAAATGTTAATAAACTTCAACCGTTCGCGCCATTCTTTGAATGCTTCCGAAAGAGAATGGGACATCACATTTAATAAAATATTGCTTTCTTTAACAACACCATAATTAGTCAGAAGTTTTCGGATTTCATCTTCACCTGTTTGTTTATCCCACAAACAGGAATGCTTCACTGCAAATAAATTACGAATATCCGAGAGTACATTTCCACTTGCTCCGATTTCAGCAGCAAGTGACAGGATTCTGCTACCTTCAAATGAGGTCAAAAACTCGCGCATTCCCTTTTGGCAATTTTCTCCTGTAAGAAGAGCTGCTAAGTTTTCAGATAAAGTCGTTCTGGAGATAGCAATTCTACCTATTTCAACGGCTTTTTTGTGTGCTTCTTTTCCCTCTTTCTGAACGAGCTCAATATACTTTTGAACAACGTCATAAACACCATAATCATCAACTTCGGCAAGGCACCACACGGGCAATCCAAGTCTGCGCATTTTTGCAGCCACGGCATTAGCTGCTTGCCCCGCTGACGAACAAGAATTTGGCGTAATACCCCATGCTTTTTCAGTGAGCTCGTAGAATGCCCTTTCTTCTGCTGTCATTTTTACAATATAAGTAGGTTTGGGTTTTTTACCAATATAGTTACCGATCATTTCTGCGAGTTTGTCCTGCGTCATGGGTTCGTGACCACCGGATGAATCACTGTAGCGGAACGGTTCACCGCCATATTCTTTCAACAAAAAGCCTGTAAGAAACGCTGAAAGGTTACTTGGCGCAAATCCAAACTTATCTTCAAGGAAGTCGTATATTTCTCCTATTGAAATCTGCCCCTCACGATTAAATGCATCTTCAATCAGTTTATCTACCTCGATCTTTATCCTGGAAATCGGTAACGATGCTGTGGAAGAATTTTCCCAGTATTTATCCACTTTCCACACAGTTGGCAAAACATGCTTCTCTATGCCAACAACAACGCCGCTGGTATTTTGGACAATACCGCATTTTGCACTTGCTTTCCCGCTAGTAAGCTTAAACTGAGTTTCGCTTAGCCCTTTGCTAAAATCGAAGGCAAGAGGGAAGCGAGCAGTTACTATAGCTTGAAGAACGCTCTCCACGCCTTGTCCATTGCCGAGTTTCTCACCCTCTTGATTTGCATAGGTGTATATGATAAATTTCCCATTGTAAATGCGATTTTTCCAGTCTTGTGCTAAAACATGTTTTGCTTTGTCAGAGTATTCCCTCGATGCTGAATTGTTGTTTCCACTATAATACATAGCCATAGCGGAATATTCCACATACTGTTCGAAAGCTTCATTTCCAAGCGGAGTAGAAAGAGCATCGATAAATACAATATTTTTGTACTGCTCATCAGCGACAGCTGCTTTGATGGCCTTTCGTAAAGATACGGTTTCATTATCGTCTTTGGCAAAGGCGATAACAGCATGAAAATTCCATTTGGTATTTTTGTCGCGCAGAATATTTATGGTGCGCTGAAAATCCGCAACGGTCGCAGGGATAATTTTCCCTGTATTTGGCTCTGATTCAAACCGTAAACGAAGTGCTGGAGATAAAGAAAGTACATTTGAAAGCTCTCCCTCGGCAACAAGCTTTGCTGTTGTACTTTTATTCCGAATCTCTTTTTTCAGACTTTCAATTTTTACTGTATCGCCTGCAAGCACAGCAACAGCAAAAACACGCCTGTCCCCGCTTATCGGAGTTGAAACCAAAATTCCCTTTTCTACGAGTCGTTTGGCAGTATTAACGCAAGCCGTTCCTTCCAAATCTGGAATTCCCTCAAACACATAACTAAGATTTTGTTCAGTAGCTTTGAATAAATCTATCATACCACCCAAGCGTTGGTCAATCGCCTGCATTATCAGAATAGCCTTAAGGACAGCTTGCTCTTTTTCTGTCAAATTCTTTTGTTGGGGGAATGTGTCTAAAATTAGCCGAATGTCGGGGGTAAGGTTTTCCTTACCTTTTTCGTAGAAAAAATCCCACAGCATATCCACTGTTAATAGTGGATGATCGTCTAAGGGTCCCGTATTCTCAATAAACCACTGAAAGGCTTTCATATCATCCGTATTTGAAGTTTTTATAAAGTCGAACATACTCCTCTGATTGGACTTGAACGCGGAAGCAATATTTTTAAGCAAAAGAGCTGCCATAGGGTGGAGCGGCATAATGTTTTTCATCACTTGTGGATCTGTAATTTTCGTAGCCTTCATGACCGCCGCACGAGAAGAATTAACCCTGCTGTTTAAGTCATCAGCTAATATTTCCCAGTTGTTTTGTGCCGCTTGCTTAATTTTAAAAGCATGGCCGATGAGCTCAAACGCTATGTTATCCGGAAGAACGATTTGAATAGGAATAAAGCGGTCACTCACTTTTATCCAAGTATTGCTATCGGCTGCGAAGTATATTTGCCCTGGCTCGTGTGTAACCACAATAAAATAGAACGGCTTATAGTTTACCAGTTCAACGATTTTCTGAAACTCAGACAGGCTATCGCGGTTGTTCTTGAAATAATCGGAGAATTCATCCCAAATAAAGACAATTTTCACATTGTTTTGGTCGATAACGTCCGTTATCCAAGCCAAAAGCCTGTCCGCGTCAATGTTCATTGCGGTAATGCCCTCTTTGTCAGCTAGACGGAACAGATTATTCATCAGCTGTTTGACTTCACCGCCTTTACATAGTGCATTCAACACTTCATCTGCTGTTGACTGCGAAAATAAAGCTTTCCATTCCGGCTTTTGCAAAAGTTCATTAAGGAACCTCTTATGCAGCAGGTCATCAATCCAAGCAATAACACTTTCCTTCAACGTGTTTTCCCCTGTATAAAGGCCCTTCTTTTCTAGGACTGATTTTATACTTTCCTGTATGGCAAAAAATAAATCACGAGGAGAAGTAATACTACCAGAGGCATAACGATGCACGGTCACAATTCCCTTTTGCTTATGTCCGATAAGTTTTTCGAGCAGATCTGGTTTCCTTTTCAAAGGTTCATACTTATTCCAGTAAATACGGAGTTCCTCTTCTGGAACTTCAAGGATTTTCTTTAATGTGTATGCACATTGCGATTTGCCTGTACCGTATGCCCCCTCAATCCAAAGAGAACGCTTTTCCTGACGCGCCAATATGCGTTCCACTTGGTTTAGCATATTAATGAAGGTCTCGTGAGGATATGTAGTCATCCAAAAATCCGGCTTTGCCGCCGCAATAGAATAGTCGTTAATTTGTGGGAAATAATCTTCGTCAATCTCGAAGTATTCACGGTATTTATTAACCATTTGTATATTCCTCCTTAAACAAGTCAAGTACATCCGCAGAAGTTTTATCTTCCGCAAGCGTTATCTTTTCAAGATCATGTGTAAATGAAGCTGTTATAAACTCCGGATATTTCGCCGACAGCCCTATTAAAATCGGTATCATATCTTCGCGGTCAAGACCGAAAATACGCGTTGGACTTACCCCGTCGCGTTCGATGCTGTCATTTAGGAGTGTGGCCAAAGTAAACTCCTTATAGTTGTTGCACTTCTCGGCAAATTTGAATAAACCGTACAATATCACACGTGGATCGGACACGGAGCATTTCGTGCGGACGAGACTACCGTCATCAGTGACATAGCCGAAATGAAGTACTGTACCAAGCGGAGTCTCCGTAAATCGCTTAAACGATCTGACTACTGATTGTGCTGCTTTTTTCTTAACTTCAATCGCAAGCAGCATATCTTCCGCTGTCTTTTTAGAATAATTAACACCTATCTCTAAATTTTTACATACCATTCTAATTGAGCATTATTAGCCACAAGATTAATGAGAATAAGGCCTTGTGCCGTATCCGTTTCCCATCCGATTTGGGAAATCATTTCCGCAAAGCTAGAATATGAATTGTTTTCAATTAAATTTGCATCACGAAGAAAAAGCTTGAAATGTGTAAACTGGTTTGGTCCTAAGTCATTGTCATCAAAAAACTTCTCTTTGTTTTTAAAAAACGAAACGAGCCAAGATAACTTTGGCGCATGATCATCAAAACGATTAATAGCTTTCATCTTCTTCTCTCCTTGTGGTATTTTTAATGAATTATACATCAAACATCCGCCAGGCAAATCATGACATTCGTTGCAGTGTAAACAATCAGTTATTTTTGCTTTGCCTGATTCAAAATTAATTCGGCCGTTTTTGCAGTTCGTTTCGCAAACCTTGCAACCTGAGCAATAAGCAGCTTTTCGAAACGCTTGACGAAATATTTTTCCAACAGCAGGGTTCTCTTTCATTATCAATTCCGAAATTTGTATTAGCCAACCATTCTGTGTTTTTTTAACAGTATAATTCATCTCTTTGGCTTCAACTGTTTTAATCCATTCATGCCAATCTGACAAAGGATTAATAAGTTCAATCGAAATTACTCCGTTCTCAGTACTTTCTTTGTAACGAATAATATTACCGTAAATACCCCGCCCGCTTCGCCTGTTAATCCAACCTCCACTTGTAATGTAGGTTTCGGAGTCTATTTTATTGTTCTTATCCCATTCGTTAGTGTCTTTGATTATTTGCACATACTCGTCAATCTCTTTTGTGTAATTGCTTCTGCGCATAAAATTGCTTATTCCACCCGACATAGGGCATAATAGGCAACCAGCCCGAACGTTCCCTTTTTTATAGGCTTCGTTAATAAATATGTTATTGGCATATATATATAGCCATATTTCCGCTGAAGTCCATTCCAAAATAGAATTGTGGCTATATTGACCCTTTTGTTTTTTACCATAATTCTCATACTCGTATTCACTACGTGCGATGCTCTCATGTGCCCGCACCCCAACAAAATCAAGTCCAACATAGTCGTTCTTTCCTGTAATTTCTCGTAACTTCATAATTTGCGGTGCACTTTTATGTACGCTGCAGCACCACCTTAGAGCTCGCGATGGAGGGCCGAACAACTTCCAAGACTCCTTCGGTTCAAGGTGCGACTTTGCTATATAAAAAGGGATTCCTTCTTCTTCACATTCCTTACGAGTTTTCTCTACTACATCATATGTATCCGGAAATTCCATACCTGTATCACCGAATACAACAACAAAACTACCTTTGGGTAGAGCTTTCTTCACAAGATCTAACAAAACAGCACTGTCTTTTCCACCAGAAAAAGCAACGTGGAATAGGTCAACCTTGTTCTTGTATTTTTTATATATTGCCAGTATTTTTTTTACTGTGGTTTGCTCGATGATTTCAATCATTTCACGATTTGCTTCAACCATTGCCTTTATATCAATGGGGCGCAACTGTTTGCCATTTGGCTCAGGTGATACGGGAATACCGTTTTCATCAGTTGGAATGATTATCTCAGGTGCTGTATAGAGATTGCCTCCTTTAAGTTTGGCAACAAGCGTTCCACGATACCAGTAATTATTTGCCTCAGCCCACATGTATGGGAATTCAATCTGTCTGTCATACTTCCAATACTTATCAAAACCTAAAATATCAAGCTCAGCAGCATAGACAGGGCGCGGCTCTTTTGAGAAACCCGTAGGCGAAGTATTTAGTAATATCCCTCCTGTGTTTTTATCATAAGTATACGAGTACAACCTCAATCCCTCCTCTCGCGTATGGCTTTTGCCTGTCTTATCAGCTCATTCGTTTTGGAATAAGAACGCTTGCCTATGTAACCATTGTCATATAAAAATTCTTCAACTTCCATTTTTTCAAGTGGTATGCCAGACTTCGCGACTGCATCCGCCATAATCTCAGGATAAGACAGACGGCAGCTTTTGCGAACTATTACGCCTGCATTTTTAGAATTAACCGCTAACACCTCGAATCGAAATCTATCGCTGAACCGTCGGCAATAGCTTTCAAGCAGAAACAAGTTCCAAGGCTGTCCACAGTGTGGGAACGCCGCAAATGTGGTGATGCTTTTAAGTGGCAGGTACTCACCAGTTACTAACAGCTCAAGTGCGCTATCAATCCCGGCAACATCGAAATGAACATACTTTTCCGCGATGTAGGTATCCTCGTCTGCTCGCACCATTACAGAATAGCCAGCTTCCATCGGTATCCAACGGTGTGATTCGCCCGTAAGTTCCCGTTCGAAATCAAGTAAATCCTGGAGAGAGCATTTATCCAACTGGCGGCAATACTCTTTCATTATAGTTAGTGCGTCAAGAGTGTCACCCTTGCGGGTTATGATTTTACCGCGCCTGTCATATTTGTCGGAAAGGACAATCTCAAACACTGCGTTGTGAATTGCCGTAAGCGAGAGTTCATAATTGCGCTCTGCGATTTCCTCAAGCGGAACATCGCTGAGAGAAACGTAACCGTCTCTCTGACAGGCAACCTCAACATAATCGGTGATGGCGACACATTCCTCATCAGTTACATCAACCTTACTGACGTGAGTGTAAACTCCCGTGGCATTCCATATAAAATCACCATTCTGTGCCAACACATATTTTATCTTGTCAAGGGGAATGTATGGCAAGCGTTCAGAAAGCTGTTCATAATTTAGCATGACATCGCTACCCCAGATGCGCAAAATTTCACGTTTGATTTTGGACAGTTCTGTACCGTTTCCCGTTTTTAGTAAAAAGTATTTTGCCTTGTGTACATATTTGGGGTACATCTTAACGAGTATCTCTTTCAGCATCTCCTCAGAGATAACGCCTCCGGCAAACAGCCATTCTTCATGCCGAGCGTAAAACGAACTGTAATAAATGATTTCTGCTCCATTTGAAACTTCCAAATCTACATTATTTCGTATTTTGCTTTCAATTCCATTGCCGATGACATAAACTTTTCCACCAAATAAGATGCCGCAAGAAGAGATTGACTTGATTAACTCTTCATCAGTTAACTTGATTTCATTGCCAAAGTTCTCGGCAGCAAAACGGCGAAAACGTAACAATTCAATCGGAGAACCAATCCTAAAACCATTTGAAAAATGCGTCGTCAATATATCTACTATCATTTGGGCAAATGCAGGCTCAAGCATTGTGTTAGACGAGGTGTTCGCTACAACATCTTTTCCCACATGATCAGTAGTTTCTGCTGAATGTTCAAAATGAGCGTCTTTTGGCAAATAGCTAATAACAACATCCCTAAGAAGAACCCCGCAGTGTCGGCACAGATTGCCGATAATCGTTACGATGGTCTGCGGATTATAGTTGGTATATATCCATTTGCCATTTGATAGTTTAGAGCAAGTGCCCAAACCTGTCTTCTCTGGCAAAAAAAATGCCTTTTTGCCATACAACGGTTTGCTATCAAGTGCACCTAGGTTAGGATTATTTTCTTCTATAAACCGTTCAGTAATTGCAACCAATAAACGTGACCAGTTTTGCTTATCAGGTACGACGGCTCTCCCATTTATCAAGCAATTCACTGGTCGTGTTTGTGCACATAGTTCCGGATGTGCAAAGTTCACGATCAACGCCGTGTCATCATGCTTCTCCGAAAGGGTAATTCCGGTCGTATCTTGTGAAATCGATGTCGTAGCGTTTTTAACAGGGGTTAATTCGTTCGATAAAGCCCTTGCTCTTGAATACGGCTTGTCTTTCAGAAATTTTAAATACAGCTGCCCAGCTATAAGAAAAATCTTATATGTACTTCTATTGGTTATCCGTAACAACTTATCTTTTAGGATTCTGTTGTATACTGGTTGGAATATGGAATATTGTGAAAGACTCCATATGTCAACCAAACATATCTTCTTTCGAAGTGCATATTCTGAAATACTGTCAAGGCAGTTTATCAATAAAGCAGGGGGATACTTTTTGGAGTGTCCCTTTGAAAGCCAATCCAGAAAAGTATCTCTCAATGAAATAGAGGAGGGGAAAGCATGCTGATTGGCATGTATGTTTTCATTATTATTAAAGTTATCATGGCTTGCCATTCATCTGTACCCCCTTTCTCGGAAATTTAAACCATACGTTCGTTCTCAGCATTGTCTTAGGAGTCAACCTCTTTGGGGTCATCAGGAATTAATTCCATAACATCCCCGACATCGCACTCGAGTACTTTGCAAATTTTAATCAGTACATCCATACTCACTGTTTCACCTTTAGACAGCTTTGTAATCGATGCCCAACTAAGTCCCGCCGCCTTCTGTAAATCCTTTTTCTTCATATCCTTATCAATTAGAATCTTCCACAGCTTTTTATAACTCACGGTCATCGAAAGTCACCTCTTTCTACTAATATCCGTAGCCTTGAATTATTATAGCACGCGCAGCTCTAGATTACAATAGAAAAACTTCATATATGCAAGAATGAACTGCGTTATATCTTGAATCAATATTGCGTCTTGTGATATAACATGGAGGTATTTACATGCTTTACATGTAAAATTTAGCTTAGGGCTACTACTCTATGCAATGCAGGAATTGTTGATTACACATAATTTGATGCAACAAAAAATAACCTGTCTCAAGACACATTTATAAAGTAGAGATGTCTTGAGACAGTTATAATAGATAGTTTTTTAATATACATTGATTGCTACAACAGCTATATCTGCTAAGATTATGTTTTGCCTATCATTTTGATTCTATAATAAGCGTGTATCTTGAAACCTATTCTGCCTTTCCTTTGCAGGTACAGCGCCTAATACAATAGCATCATAATTTGCCGTACCTTTGCTCTGGTAGGGAACAATCCCTTTTTCTGCCATAGAAGTATAGCTTCCGCCGCCAACAATTATGTGATCCAGAACCCATTAATTTTAGTCTACAAAAAGTATGCTTACGGTTCCGCCGCCAACAATTATGTGATCCAGAACTTTTATCTCAAGGGGATGAAAAATGTCAACAATTCTCTGTGTCAATGCCCTATCCTCCGGAGAAAAATTTTTGGACCCTCCGGGATGGTTATGGGCTAAAATCATTGCATTGCAATCACAAGCAAGGGCATATTTCAATATTTCTCTTGGATAAACCGCCGTTTGTCCGATACTCCCTTCCGACATGGTCTTTGTTTCGATGATATTGTTGCCGCTGTCTAAAAAAGCCACCATAAACCTTTCTTTATCCTTCATTCCTCCCAAAAGGGCTAAAAAATATTGGCCTGCTAAGGTTGATGAATTGAGCGTGACCTTCTCATTGCTTTCATAGATTTTCAAAATGTTGTAAGAGGCAATAAACTCATTGAGCAGCCCTATCTTTTCAAGCTGCTTCTCATTTGGTTCCATGATGTGGGGATGCTCCAGGATGTTAAAGGGGTTGTTTTCTTTTACATACTGCTGGACCTTTTTATAGGGCAGACCTGTTAAAGTTGTCAGCCCTTTTAAAAAATTCTCAATATGCTGTATATCCTGCTTCATGTTATGCTCGCCCCCCTTTTTCATCAACTATTTCAATTATGAACTTTATACTTTTCAGCTTCTCGTAAGTCTCAGGGGATAAGTCCACCGATTCAAGATGCAGAAAAAAATTTTTAATACCCATACTTTGAAAGCATTTATGAATTTTTTCTGGTGCTTCGCTATTTTGTGTGGGTAAATGATATGTAAAAATACAACTTTTA
>ENA-UPSA01002008-UPSA01002008.1-bioreactor-metagenome-genome-assembly--contig:-NODE-2008-length-15894-cov-14.998169_pt1 | contig 15894 bp, 11 predicted proteins | sample MGYA00238183_ERZ773288 | MGnify/ENA primary metagenome ERZ773288 (study PRJEB29028, sample SAMN07631243) | bioreactor metagenome | isolation source: Switchgrass digestor | place: USA: Dartmouth... | reverse complement strand
CTGCCGTTATAATGGTTATTACCTAAAAAAATAATAACATATACCAATGATTATTTAAAGGATTTTAATTATGATATTATTATATTGGTAAAACTATGGTTACTGTTCAGAGGCTCGTATAACAGCGGGTGATTCTGCCGGCGAAGAGCAACACGCTTCGAAGCCGTTCTGCATCACGGGTAATTAAGAGCGTGAAAGTGAGCGACCCTGGATATGGGGACCTCGTACCCGAACTATCTTAGGACTGAAAGCGTGTACAAAAGCACGTGTTTTGCTTCTCAAGAAGGCAAAACACCCGAAGCAGGACCCGCAGACAGATACTGCAAACAGGTACATCTGAATAGTAACAAACTATGTTAAAAGAAAGAGGTGTGTCCTATGAGCGGTAAGCTTGGAGCAAAGGTCTGGTTTATTCCCGATGGTTATTATCCGTCAACAAGTTCAGGAAAGCTAAAAAGTCATGAGGCAATCTGTGTATTGAATCCCAACAAGGAAGATGCGAATATCTCTATTACTTTATATTTTGAAGACCGGGACAAAATGACAGGTTTTCATGCTGTTTGCGGTGCTGAAAGGACAAAACATATAAGAATGGACCAGTTAAAGGATAAGGACGGAAACGGAGTACCTGTGGATGTACCATACGCCATGATGGTGGAAAGCGATGTGGAAATCATTGTACAATACAGCAGGATGGATACAACCCAGGCGGAAATGGCGCTGATGACCACCATTGCCTATCGGCTATAAAAGGTAAAAAGTAGTTGCCGCCACGCCTCTTAACAGGTGATGGTACATATGTAAAAATCCATGGAAGAATAGGAGGATTATCATGTTTTCATATAGCAGCGATAAAATAGAACAGGCTTACAAAGCCGCAAAGGAAATATATGCAGAATATGGTGTCGATACCGACAAGGTTATGGAAGAGATGAAAAAAATCCCTGTTTCAATCCATTGCTGGCAGGGCGATGATGTTGTGGGCTTTGAAAATGTTGGAGGTTCATCAGGCGGAATCATGGCCACCGGAAATTACCCCGGCAGAGCCCGTAACGGTGATGAACTGAGACAGGACATGGATAAGGCATTAAGTTTAATTCCCGGGAAAAACAGGGTTAACCTTCATGCCATGTATGCAGAGACCAACGGTAAAAAAGTTGACCGCGATGAAATTACAGTCGAACATTTTCAACGCTGGATTGACTGGGCAAAAGACAAAGGAATCGGAATTGATTTCAACCCTACATTTTTTGCACATCCGCTTGCAGATTCGGGTTACACTCTGGCTAACCCCGATGAGAAAGTACGCAGGTTCTGGATTGAACACGGCAAACGTTCAAGGGAGATCGCCGCAGCAATAGGTAAGGCTTTAAATTCCCCAAGTGTTAATAACATTTGGATTCCGGACGGCTCAAAGGATCTGCCTGCCGACAGGATAACCAAACGCCGTATCCTGAAAGAGTCCCTTGATGAAGTTCTGGAACAGAAGTTCAGCAGCGACTGTTTGATTGATGCTGTTGAGTCAAAGCTCTTTGGAATAGGATCTGAAAGCTATGTTGTAGGTTCCCACGAATTTTACATGGGATATGTGGTAAGCCGCGATGATGTGATTCTTTGCCTTGATGCAGGGCACTTCCATCCGACAGAAACCATAGCAGATAAAATTTCATCAATTTTAACATATAAGGACGAACTGTTGTTGCATGTAAGCCGTGGCGTGCGCTGGGACAGTGACCACGTTGTTATATTCAATGATGATACATTGGCTATCGCTCAGGAAATTAAACGCTGCAACGCATACGGCAAAGTTCACTTTGCACTTGATTTCTTTGACGCCTCAATAAACAGGATTACCGCATGGGTAACCGGAACCAGGGCTGCATTAAAGGCTATAATGTATTCGCTGCTTGAGCCTACACACCTTCTTGTTGAAGCAGAAGAAAGCGGCAATCTGGGCAACAGGCTTGCGCTTATGGAAGAGTTCAAGGCATTGCCATATGGTGCGGTTTGGAACAAATATTGTGCCGATAAAAATGTGCCTGTTGGAACCGATTGGCTTGAAGAAGTCAGGAAATACGAAAATGAAGTATTATCATTGAGAAAGTGAGGATACCATGTATACTGAGCAATTGAAAGACCTGGTTAAAATATCTCAGGCTGCGGGAAAAAGCCCCGACCTTGTACAGGGGGGCGGAGGAAATACATCGGTCAAGCTTGACGACAATCTTATGGCAGTTAAGGCATCGGGCTACAAACTGAAAGAAATAACAACAAACGATGGTTATGTTGTGGTAAATTATAAAAAGATAAAAGAATACCATGAGCAGGTGGATTTAACAAAGGATATTGATTACGAAAAGGAAAGCGGAGAGTTTGTCCGTGCAAATGTGGTGCCTATGGAAGGTTTGAAGCCGCTCAGACCTTCGGTGGAAGCTGGTTTTCATTCCATCCTTCTAAAGCATGTTATTCACACCCATCCTGTTTATTCAAACATTATCTGCTGTTGTGAGAACGGCCGTGAACTTGTTGATGAAATCTTTGGCGGCAAGAATTACGGCTATATCTGGATTCCATATATTAATCCCGGATTTATGCTGACACTGGCAATAATGGGAGAGGTTTCAAAACATGTTTCAGAAAAGGGCCGGTTCCCGCAGGTTATTTTCATGGAAAACCATGGACTTGTTGTAACCGCCGATACAGCTTCAGAATGCATTGAGCTGCACGAAGAAGTCCTGGACACCATACGTAATTACTTCAATATTACCGATAAGTTCCCGGAAGTAGCCATTGAACCCATTTCGGACGGGTCATTCAGAAGCAAAACCAACTACCTGAATGAATATTTTAAAGGAAGGAATTTGGATGTTTCATTTTTTGAAGGCACTGTTCTGTATCCCGATCAGATGGTTTACCTTGGCGGAAATATATCGGTGAATGGTGCCGACAACAAAATGAACATTAACACAGAAACCGGCGAAATCATTTACAAAACCAACGAAAAAGAAGCGCTGACTATGGAAGAAACACTTATGGGATTTATTTATGTAGTGGAGAACATTAAAAAGAACAACCTGAAAATAAAGACCATGGGCAGTGAACAAACAGATTTTATTCGCAACTGGGAAAGCGAGAAATACAGGAAAAGTCTTTTGAAATAAGCTTTTGAAACACGGTTTAAAGCGGGGAAAAATCCCCGCTTTAATTTTTAGTTGAAGCAGGAAAAGATTTTGTAAAATACCGCCAGCGTAAATTTTAATAACCCGCATACAAATATAGAGACATTAATATTACCCGTCAATAACTTGACATAAAATATATGGAAGTTAAAATGAGAAATATAAGGGTAAATATAAACAAAAGATATTTGCATATGGAAGTTTCAACAGACAAGTGATTTCAAACCGGAATATCTGAACACAGGAGTTGATTGTATGAAATCAGTCAATGTAAAAGAATTTATTTATAAAAGCAGTAATACTCTTGGAGAAATACTTGATATGATGGAAAAACTCCCTTCAATTCAATTGGAAGATTTGGAACCTGGTAAAACGGCTTTCATTATAGTGGATATGATAAACGGTTTCGTCAGGGAGGGAGCTTTGCAAAGCCCGAGAGCCGAAGGAATAATACCCGAAATCACACGGTTGTCAAAAGCTTGTGATAAATTGCAAATTAAAAAGATTGCATTTGCAGACTGCCATAACACTCAGTCTCCCGAGTTTGATTCCTATCCCGAGCATTGCCTCGGAGGAACTTCCGAAAGTGAAGTGGTTGATGAAATAAAGGAAATAGGCGGCTATACCCTGATAACCAAAAATTCAACCAACGGTTTTCATGAAGAAGAATTTCAGAATTGGCTGAAGCAAAACCAGGATATGGATACTTTCATAGTCACCGGTGTATGTACAGATATCTGCGTGCAGCAATTTTCAATTACACTGAAGACATGGTTCAATAAAATTAATAAAAAATCAAGAGTAATAGTTCCTGTCAATATGGTTGAAACCTATGATTTGGGTGTGCATGATGCAGAACTTATAAATATTATGGCTTTATACAATATGAGAATCAATGGAATAGAACTCGTCTCAGATATCAAATAACGCCTGGATTAGAGCAGTTTATCTGCCTGTATGAGAGGTGTGAAATAATGTATAAGGCATTAATAGTGGATGACGAGCCTTCTGTACTCGAGGGTCTGAGAATAATGATTCCCTGGGACAAGGTAGGTTTCGAAATATGCGCAGAAACGCAGAATTCGCAGGATGCGCTAAGAAAAGTAGAGGAGTTTCGTCCCCATTTATTGATGACTGATATACGTATGCCAAGTAAAAGCGGGCTGGAGCTTATTAATGAAGTCAGGAAAATGGATTTGGCTATAGAGTTTGTCATTTTAAGCGGTTACTCGGAGTTTTCTTATGCCCGGGAAGCTATACGCCAGGGTGTCAGCTATTATTTGCTGAAACCTCTTGACACCGAAGAAATCATCTCGGTTCTTAAAAACATAAAAAGCAAGTTGGATAATACTTTTTTGGCAGAATATGGTTTTACCCGGCATGAAATTGAAAATTTCAGAAAAAGCCGCATCCTGCATGAAAATTTATATGCCTCTGATGAAAGTAAAAAAGAAACCTGGAAATTTAAATGGGACAGCTTTGATGAAGAATTGACCGGCGCGCTACAGCTCATGAATTACCAGGGTGCCGGGAAACTGGTAGATAAATTGTTCAGTTTCATCGAATCAAGGGATATAAGCCTGCCTGAGGCCAGGATAATAGTAAGCAGCTGCATTTATCAAATACTGCGCTTTGCGTTTGAGAACAATATTAAACTGAATATTGTTTTGCCTGATGAATTTAAAGGAGAATTAAGCCTTGATGAACTTAAAAAATTAATAACCGGTATACTGTCAAAGACAATAAGCCTGTTGTTTGAAAAAAAGAGGGTTAATTCCAGGAGCTACCTGTACAGAGTAAAATCATATATTGATGATAATTATAACAAGGATTTAAAAGTTTCTTCCCTGGCTAAAATGGAGTTTATGGAGGCAGGCTATCTTGGTGAAACCTTCGCCAGACAGTTCGGATTAAGCATTAATGAATACATAAACCAGGTCAGGATTAACAAGGCAATGGAGCTGATTAGAACTACAGATATGAAATTGAATGACATATCCTATGCAGTTGGTTACAAGAATTACAACAGCTTTTTTTCACACTTTAAAAAAATTACCAATGCAAAGCCGACGCAATTCTATGAACGGTATTCACGCAGTATGAACAATATTTAAATATCATGCATTGTCAACACGCAGGGTAATTTCTGTGCCCTTGCCTAATGCACTGTCTATGGAAAAATGAAACCTTTTGTCATAGTTCATCAGCATACGCCTGTATACATTCCGGATCCCGACACCGCTGTTTTCTTCACCTGTCCCGGAATCGGACTCGATCTCTGCAGTGGAGTTTTTCAGTTTGCTGAGGATCTCCTGAACCTGTTTTTCGTCCATTCCCGAACCATTGTCTTTGACTGATATTACAAGGGCACCTGAGTCGATTTTCGCTGTCAGCATCAACCTGCGTTTATCATCCATCGATGACTGAAGACCATGTTTGCATGCGTTCTCTACTATAGGCTGGATGCTCATTTTTGGAATCAGAAAATTGGAATCAATAACTTCCTGATTTATGTGTATTTCATATTCAAACTTACCGCCAAACCTGAATTTTTCTATTGCAAGATATTTCTCTATGAAATCAAACTCCTCGGAAACGGTAATCAGATCGTTTCCTGAAGTAAGAAGCCTCTTTAAAAGCTTGGAAAGGCTTGAAATAACCCCAGACAGTTCAGTGTAATTGTTTTTTACACAGAACACCAGGATGGCATTCAGCGTGTTAAAAAGAAAATGAGGGTCAACCTGGGCCTGAAGGTATTTGTATTTTGCGCGGATATTTTCCACTTCAATGCTCTTTTTCTGCATTTCAAGCTTATATACAACATTTATTAACTCGTTTATATCCGTTATCATTTTATTAAAAGCCATAATAAGCCATCCGATTTCATCTTTTCCGGGATTATCAAGCTTAAGCGGCTCAAAATAATCTTCACCTACTTTTTTCATATGGCTTGATAGGGTCAAGAGCCTGTAACGCATTGAGTTTAAAACCGACCAGATTATGAATACAGACAGGGTTGCTACCAGAAGAGTTAGCAATAATATATATGCCAATACCACAATCTGTTTTCTGTTAATATGGTTTCTGTCAAATATGCCGTAAATTTTCCAGTCGCCAAAGTAAGGTTCAGCCCCGACGGTTTTATGGAGTATGTAATACTTCTTCTCTGACGGGAGACTGAGAAAATGAGGATCTTCGTTGGTATTGGTATGTTGTGTGCCCCAGAATATCCTGTTGTTGGCAAATGTCAAATATGTATCGGTGCCTTCGCCTTCCCTGTTCAACTCCGAGATAATACGATCCAGTCTTAACTCAATATGCAGGTAGTTTACCGCATTATTCAGATAGTCGGGTGATCTGACTTTGCGGATCAGGGTAACCCGGTTTGACGGAGGAGTGATGGTTATAGTAGTAGAGTAGGGAAGGACGGTAAAATCCGAGCTGTCTGATGAAGCCTGTTTATACCAGTCTTTTTCTCTTGTTGAATCATCCAAAACACGAAAATGATCCACATTAATAAAATTCGGATCATCAATATAAAGCGTAATGGAGGCAATATCGGGATTACTTACAAGGTACATGTTAAAACGGTTTTTCAGGAAAAACCAGTATATATCATAATGTTCGGCGGGATTGGAGAATTCCCTGGACAAATCCTGTCGGATGGTTACATCTGCATTTATCTGGTTGGCAATATTAATTGCAGTTTGTGTTAACAGGTTAAAGTCACCAGCTGTTTTCTCAAAGGACTGATCAAGGTAATAAGTTATATTAAGCCTGATTTCATTTGAAGTGAAGGATATCCAGACAATTGCTCCGGCTACGATTGGAACACATATACCCAGGATGTAAACCATGATGAATTTTCGCCTTATACTGATATTATCAAGTAAATGCAATAGTTTTTTCATGAAATTGGCTCCTTTTTTATTTAAGTGTATTTCTTTTTATAATCTGACGGCAAAACACCGGTCAGCTCCTTGAACTTCCTTATGAAGTAGCCATAATCGGAATATCCCGCCTCTTCGCATACTGCAGTTATTTTCATGTTACTGCCTGCAAAAAGGGTTTTTGCATATTCAATGCGCAGGAAATTAATATAGTCGGTAAATTTCCGGCCGGTTTTCTTTTTAATAATTTTGCTGACTACCAGGGCGGGAATCGAGAAATATTCAGATATGCTTTGTATGCTGATATTCTTTTTACAGCAGTTTGCCTTGATATAATCCATTATTTCATCTTCTAGCAGAATAAGTGACTTGTTTGAGTTACGGTTTATCTGTTCAAAGACATAGATACACAATGACAATGCAAGCTCTTTGCAATCCGGACTGCTGCTGCCTATTGCCTCAATAAAATCCAATATCATGCTGCCTGTTTCTACACTGTAAGCAGAAGCTGTCCTTCCTATGACTCCGGCCAGACGGTAAAGGCAGATCAGGTTGCCGAGCCCGGAGTATGCATTTTTGTCAAGCTCACAGAAAAATCTTTCAACCGAATCTGTCACTTTGCCGGGATCATCTCCTTTTATGGCATTAATAATATTATCAAAAAGAAATTCAGGAAGGAGTGATTCCATTTTTGCTATCTGGTCATGCAATAAGTATTTCCGGTTCAGTTCTTCATAACATACAACTTTATTATCGGGTTGAAGCATGTAATATGTATAGAGCTGTTCTATCTGTTTGCCGCATGTATAAAGGCTATCAGGAATTTCTGCACCGGAGATTCCGCTTATCAATGCGCTGATACTGTGAAGCCCGTAATCATCAAGGTTTGTGCTTCCAATACCCTCCTTTATTTTTTGCGACAGTGATTTATAGTGTGGAAAGTATTCCATACCATCATTCAATATCATGATAAAAACTCCGTTGCCATTGTAAAAGACACAGTTTTCATTACTTACACCTGTGATATTAAGGAGAAGATCATAAATTCTGCTGTCCGGTGATGTTTTTGCATTTGATATGGTTATAAAACTAATAATACGTACTTTTGATTTTTCAGGGATATCAAAGATGAAATGTGCTTTGCGTTTCAGTTTTTCATTCTGCTTTCCGTTTATTATATCATTAAAAACCTGGTTGGTAGTGTAACGTATAAGTTCCAGGTTTTCCTGGTTGGTTCTTCTTTCGTTCTCAATTATCCCTGCTGCCCGGGACAGTTCGGCCAGCAGCTCTTCTGAATCCAAAGGCTTTGTCATATACCCGATTGCTCCCAGTTGCATAGCCTTACGGGCGTAGGAAAAATCGTTGTAACCGCTCAGCATTATAAACTTAGGTACAGGATATGTACTGGACTTTAATTTTTCCATCAACTCCAAACCAGTTAAACCGGGCATTCGAATATCACATATAACAAGATCAGGATTCTTTTCGCAAATGATCGGAAAAGCCGACGCCCCGTCTGATGCTTCTCCTACAATTTCGTAGCCTTCGCTTTGCCAGTCTACGAAAAGTTTCAAACCTTCGAGGACGGATGGTTCGTCATCTACAATGACTGCCTTGAGCATTTCGGCTCAGCCCCTTGAAAAAATGTCATATATTGATCCCAAATTTTATAATTTACATTAATCAGAGTATAAAATATATTAATTATGCAATAGTGATTATACAATATTAAGGCAAAGCAGTCAATTTCGGCCACGTAAATGTTATTTCAGGATAACTTTACGTAACAATCAAAGAAAGGGAGGTTATTATGAAAAAGTTAATTTCATTGCTGCTTGTGATGTTGATTACAATCACAGTGGCTGCATGTCAGCCTGCAGTTAAACAGCCAGCTGCTCCGGCTCAGAGCGGTTCGACTGATGCAGAAACAGGAGGAAGTCAACAGAAAACAGGTCTACCGGTGCTTTCGCCAGATAATCCGGTAACAATCAGCGTGTGGACAACATCAAACCATACAGCTCCGGCTGCGGACAACAAACTGACGAAACTGCTTAAAGAACGACTTGGTGTTACTATCAACTATGAAATAATTCCAACTGATAATGCAGACCAAAAAATAGGTGTAATGCTTGCCGGTGGTGAATATGCTGATTTAATGGGTACTACCGACCTGAATATACGTTTTATTACAGGCGGCGCACTTATTCCCCTTGATGATTATCTGACAGAGGATAAGGCAGATCTCCTTTTCGAGCATGTAAGACCATACTGGAACCGACTTGCCACAGACGCCGGTGACGGTGTAAAAAGAATCTACATAATACCCAACTACAATCGTTTCTACGGAGAGATTACAGGTGGTACACACTATGGTGCATCAGGTTTCTGGATTCAGAAACATGTGCTTGAAGATGCAGGATATCCGAATCTTGACAATATAACACTTGAGGAATATTTCCAAATTATAGAAAACTATGTCAAGAAATATCCAACCATTGACGGAATGCCTACTATTGGGTTTGAACTCCTTTGTTCACCCGGAAGAGAATGGGTACTTACCAATCCTCCGCAGTATCTTGCAGGAGCACCGAACAACGGTGGTGTTATAGTTGATGAAAACAATGTAGCCACCATTTTTGCCGACAAAGATATTGCAAAGAGATATTATAAATTTTTGAACCAGATGAATGCGAAAGGCCTTATTGACCAGGAATCTTTCACACAGACAAATGACCAGTATCTTGCAAAACTTGCTACAGGACGTGTTCTTGGCATGTATGATCAACGCTGGGCTTTCGGTCAGGCACATGATGCCCTTGTTTCAGAAGGAAAAGATGAACGTACATGGGTTTCCACAATGCCCGTTTACGAAGGCAAAAAACCTTACTATGCTGACAGAGAGGTTATGAATATCAATCAGGGCTTTGGCGTATCAGTTTCATGCAAGCAGCCCGAGGTGGCAATTTCTTTCCTGAATACAATGATGAGCGAGGAATGGCAGAAGATTTTCAACTGGGGTATTGAAGGCGAAGATTACTTTGTAGATGCCAACGGAAGATACTACAGAACACCTGAACAAAGAGAAATTCAGAAAGATCTTGTATGGAGAAGCAAAAACAAACTGGAAGCACTCTATGAAAATATGCCGAAACATCAAGGTACATATTCCGATGGAAATGCTGACAGTCCGGACAACCAGCCCGAAGAATTCTATGAAACATTAAGGGAATATGACAAGAATTTCCTGAAAGCCTATGGCAAAAAGACATGGAGGGATTTCCTGAATCAGCCGCCTGAAAACCCTGTATATTACCCTTGCTGGAATATCCATCTGGTTGACGGAAGCGAAGCCCAGATGGCCAACAGGCAATTAACAGACCTGTCGGTACAGTACCTGCCTAAGATTATCATGGCCGACCCGAGCGAATTTGAAACCCTGTGGGCTCAGTATGTAAGTGAAATCAAGAAGATCAATATAAAAGCATACGAAGATGCCATTAATGCAGGAATTCAGGATAGAATAAAGAATTGGGGCGGAGGCAGATAATAATCGTTTTGGAAAGAGGGGATGTTTACATCCCCTCTTTTAGAAAAATAATGGGGGTATATTATGGCAACAAAACCTCTTGCTCATCATAAAAAGCGCAAAAGTGTGTGGAGTACAATGATCGCCCAGTATGAACTCATACTGATGAGCGTTCCTTTATTGCTGTATAAAATTCTGTTTTCATACGTACCGGTAGTAGGATGGACTATGGCGTTCCAGAATTACAAGCCTGCCATAAGAAGTTTCTGGAAGCAGGAATGGGTAGGCTTTGATAACTTTGTAAAGCTTTTTACGGGAATTAACGGGGAACGCTTTTTAAGAGATGTACGCAATACTATAGGCCAAAGTTTTCTGACCCTGTTGCTGGGTTATATAGGTTCGATATCCTTGGCACTGCTATTAAATGAGGTCAGAAACATCAAGTTCAAACGTATCGTGCAGAATATTACATATATGCCTCACTTCCTGTCATGGATTATAGTTGCAGGCTTGGTTTCAACAATGCTCGCCGTTCCTACAAGCGGTGGAATAATAAACGATGTATTGATTAGATTGGGAATAATTGATAATTCAATTATGTTTTTGGCCAAGCCTGAATATTTCTGGTGGATTGTTGCATTTTCCAACCTGTGGAAAGAAATGGGCTGGAATACTATTATATATCTGGCTGCTATAACGGCTATAGATCCAACTCTTTACGAAGCATCTGTAATTGATGGTGCAAACCGTTACCACAAGATGTGGCATATTACATTACCGGGTATTAAACCCACAATTATTGTTTTGCTTATCATGAACGTGGGCCATATCCTGGAAGCAGGTTTTGAAATTCAATATTTTCTCGGAAACGGACTGGTTGTAGAAAGAGCTGAAATTATTGATATTTTCGTTCTGAGATATGGAATTCAAATGGGGAATTACTCCCTGGCAACAGTAGCAGGTATATTTAAAACGGTTATTAGTATTATCCTGATTTCAACAGCTAATTTCATCTCCGGCCGCCTTGGCGAAGAGAAACTGATATAGGAGGTGAAAACATGAAAAGGAAAAAAAGAAAAAAGATTGATATAGAGAATATTATTTTCACTACACTCAATACATGCTATTTGCTCTTTCTTTGTGTTGTTATGCTGTATCCGATGCTGAATACACTGGCAATATCCTTCAATGAACCTTTGGATACCGTGCGCGGAGGAATTTACATCTTGCCCAGGAAATTCACGCTGTATAATTACTATGTAGTGTTAAACATGGATACTATTTATAATGCTTTTTATATAAGTGTTACGAAAACAATAGTCATTGTTGTAACGAATCTTGTTTTTACTTCAATGCTGGCGTATACTTTAAGCCGTAAAGAATACATATTCAGAAAATTCATAACGACTGTTTTTGTACTTACCATGTATTTTAATGCGGGTCTTATACCGAACTATCTGCTGATTAAAAATCTCGGCATGATAAATACTTTCAGCGTATATTGGATTCCCCATATAGTTAGTGCCTTTAATTTAATTGTAATTCGAACATATATAAAAACATTACCCGAGAGCTTAATTGAATCAGCCAGGATTGACGGTGCAAAAGAGTTTCGCATATACTGGCAGATTGTTATGCCGCTTATTGTACCCACTCTTGCAACAATTGCCCTTTTCGTTGCGGTTGGATCGTGGAACTCGTGGTTTGATACATTCCTGTACAACTCGGGCAAACCTGAATTATCAACACTGCAATACGAATTGCAGAAACTCCTGGCCACAACTATGACTGCAAGCACACGTGCCGGTGCACCGGCCGGAGGTGCGGTTTCTGCAGCCCAGGCGGGCTCATCAAACGTCAGCACGCCTCAGTCCATCAGGGCAGCTATTACCATTATTACAGCCGTGCCAATCCTGTTTGTTTACCCATTCCTGCAAAGATACTTTATACACGGTCTTGCAATTGGCAGCGTTAAAGAATGAATATTTAAAGAATGCGAAACAGTTTATTCTTAAACAGCATGAGGAAGTCGAAGTATTTAAATATGGCAATGTATGACTTTCAATGGAGAGGTGCTTAAATGGAATATTTAAAGAAAAGAAAAAGGATTATGGTGTTTTTATCGGCACTTGCGCTCATTCTTTTATACATGCCTGGGGCAAAGGCTGAAACGATTGTTTACCATGAAACTTTTCAGAATGGAAAAGGTGCGGCAATACAGTCAGGAGGAGCCAGCTTAACTCATGTAACAGGTAAAGTATTTGATAATAATGATGACGGAGCGGCATTGTATGTGTCCGACAGGACAAACAACTGGGATGCCGCCGATTTCAGATTCATTGATATAGGATTGCAAAACGGAAGGACATACCTAATTACAGTAACAGGTTATGTTGATCCCGGTGTAAATGTCCCCCAGGGTTCTCAAATATGGCTTCAGACAGTTAACAGCTATGGCTGGTGGGGCGGTGTTGATATAAAAGCCGGAGAGGCATTTACACTGACCGGTGCATACACTGTTGATGCTGATAAGGATATAAGTTTACGGGTTCAGTCAAATGACATGGGAGCAGCTGTGCCTTTTTACATTGGCGAAATAATAATTACAGAACAGGATGCTCAAATTGGTGACGAAGATGAGCAACCAGGTCCGCCGGCTGAAAGTTTCACAACTATTACCTTTGAAGATCAAAATGCTGAAGGCTTTACAGGCAGGGCAGGGACCGAAATCATTAAGGTAACCGATGAAGCAAACCATACAGAAGGCGGAAAATACTCGTTGAAAACAGAGGGAAGAAGCAGTACGTGGCATGGTCCTTCCTTGCGCGTGGAAAGATATGTTGACAAGGGCAGCGAATATAAAGTTTCGGTTTTTGTTAAGCTGATATCACCCGAAAGTGCGCAGCTTCAACTGTCAACACAAATTGGAGAGGGTACAGGGGCAAGTTATGTTAATATTGCCAATAAAAGCATCAGCAAAAAAGACGGTTGGGTTCAGCTGGAGGGGACATACCGCTATAACAATACAGGCAGCGAATATCTGACAATATACGTGGAGAGTCCTGACAGTCCTGAAGCATCATTCTATATTGATGATATCAGCTTTGAACCCACAGGTTTAAAGACAGAGGGGATAGAAATGGGACTTAAGCCTGTTAAGGAAGTTTACCGGGATGATTTTCTGATCGGAACTGCAATATCATTTCAGGATTTGGATGGCATACGATTTGATTTATTAACGACACATTTTAATACTGTAACAGCGGAGAATGCAATGAAGCCCATCGAACTTCAGCGTACAAAGGGCAATTTTACCTTCGGTGGCGCCGATAAGCTTGTTGATGCCGCACTTAATGCAGGAATGAAAGTACATGGCCATACATTGGTCTGGCATCAGCAAAGCCCTGCCTGGATGAACATATTATCTGATTATGGCGGGAATACGGTTTATCTAAGCAGGGAAGAAGCTCTTGAAAATATGAGAAATCACATCAAAACGGTAATTGAGCACTTTGGCAACAGGGTTGTTTCATGGGATGTTGTTAATGAAGCAATGAGTGACAATCCGTCAAACCCGTCGGATTGGAGGGGGTCTCTGCGTAAATCGCCATGGTACCACGCTATTGGAGAAGACTATGTAGAGCAGGCTTTTCTTGCAGCAAGAGAGGTGCTGGATGAGCATCCTGAATGGGACATTAGGCTTTATTATAATGACTACAACCTGGATAATCAGAATAAGGCCCAGGCAGTTTACAATATGGTAAAGGAAATAAATGAAAACTACCGGAAGGACCACCCGGGAAAACTTCTTATCGATGGTATAGGCATGCAGGGCCACTACGCGGTAAATACAAATCCCGCCAATGTTGAGTTATCACTGAAAAGGTTTATTGATCTGGGCGTGGAAGTCAGCATAACCGAGCTGGATATCAGGGCAGGAAGCAATTATCAATTATCAGAAAAAGAAGCCAACGCACAAGGATACCTGTATGCTCAGTTATTCAAGCTTTTCCGTGATAATGCCGGCCACATTGCCAGGGTTACATTCTGGGGAATGGATGACGGCTCAAGCTGGAGATCTTCTGAAAATCCGCTGCTGTTTGACAGGGGACTAAAGGCCAAACCTGCATATTATGCAGTTGTTGAGCCCGATAAGTTCATCAGCGGACATAAGCCTGAAACAACAGCAGCAAACAGGGCGTATGCAAGCTTCGGAACGCCTGTAATCGACGGGAAAGCAGATGAAGTATGGAATAACGCAGAGGAGATACAGATAAACAGATTCCAAACAGCATGGCACGGAGCAAGCGGAACAGCAAAGGTTCTTTATGATGATAAAAACCTATACGTTCTGATTAAAGTAAATGACACGCAGCTTGACAAGGGAAGTCCCAATCCATGGGAGCAGGACTCGGTGGAAGTATTCATAGATGAAAACAATGCGAAAACATCGTTTTATCAGGAGGATGACGGGCAGTTCAGGGTTAATTACGAAAATGAAGCATCGTTTAATCCTGCAGATATAGCCGATGGATTTGAATCTGCAACAGAAGTTTCCGGAACAAATTATACCGTAGAAATGAAAATACCATTCAGAAAGATAAGACCCGTAAGCAACATGCAAATAGGTTTTGATGTGCAGATTAATGACGGCAGCAACGGTGCACGCCAAAGCATAGCCACATGGAACGATATTACAGGGAATGCATATCAGGATACTTCTGTTTTCGGTATTCTGACATTTAAGCCCCATAAGCCTGTAACCCGCGGTGAAGCAATTGTAATGCTTATGAGAGCCTATGGCATAGAACCTTCGGAAGATTGGTCCGATAACTTTACAGATGCATCCGGGGAGTATGCGGGATATTATGCAAAAGCAAAAGAAATAGGGTTTGTAAGTGGTATCGGCGGCAACAAATTCGGAGCAGATTTACCGCTGACAAGGGAAATGCTGTTCACCATGTTGTACAACATCGGAATTAAAACAGGAGAAATGCAGGAAATAGATGTTTCAGACATCGATTTATCTCAGTTTTACGATTGCAAGGAATTGTCAGACTGGTCTGTTAAAGCTGTTAAAGCGCTGATTAAGTCAGGCAGGCTTAAGTCAAGCGGAGATCTGCTTCCGAAATCATACGTTGACGCTGAGGAAATAAAAGTACTCATAAATAAATAATATTAACAGGCGGGAGCACCCCGCCTGAATTTTTTATAATGCACTTAATATCTAAAGACTACATGGATCTGGTCTAATATAAACATCAACCGGGCATTCAGTGTAAGAACGCAATATATAAAT
>ENA-UPSA01001995-UPSA01001995.1-bioreactor-metagenome-genome-assembly--contig:-NODE-1995-length-16014-cov-1443.455668_pt1 | contig 16014 bp, 16 predicted proteins | sample MGYA00238183_ERZ773288 | MGnify/ENA primary metagenome ERZ773288 (study PRJEB29028, sample SAMN07631243) | bioreactor metagenome | isolation source: Switchgrass digestor | place: USA: Dartmouth... | reverse complement strand
GATACGGCGACCACCGAGATCTACACTCTTTCCCTACACGACGCTCTTCCGATATCGAAGTCATAAAAAAGCGGCGAGGATTCAATAGCGTGTATTTTCTCCAGCGCTTCGGTTTTTTGATAAAACAGATCGGAAGAGCACACGTCTGAACTCCAGTCACAGTTCCATCTCGTATGCCGTCTTCTGCTTGAAAAAAAAAAAGAAAGGAGCGATGAATAATGGGTATACTCGAACATTTCACGGACATTATTTCCGCCAATGTCAATGCTTTGTTGGACAAGGTGGAAGACCCGGCCAAAATGATTGATCAGTATTTGCGGCAAATGACCGAGGATTTGGCGGAAGTAAAAAGAGAGACAGCTTTTTTTTTTTAATGATACGGCGACCACCGAGATCTACACTCTTTCCCTACACGACGCTCTTCCGATCTGTTTTACACGTACAATGCTTATGTTTGATGATTCATTGTTATCGCTGTCCCTGATTGAGCAGGCAATTGAAATCATGCCCAGGGGAGATGTAAACGCATTTAGCGGGTTAAAGCATAAAGGAGAAACAATAATCCGTGAGCCTGAGGCTTTTGGTGAACTGGCAATATGTGTCGGTGTTGATGAAGGTATTGTTTCAAATATAAAAATAAGGAATTCTTCTTCATTGAATTTTTCATTCCTGGACAACCTCATGATTGGAACCGATTTAAATGAGCTGCCGCTTCTTATTGCAAGTCTGGATCTCGATTTATCTGCTATGGAAAAATAGCAGAAACTAGCATTATTCAAGCTTTTTACCGTTTTTTGTCTTGTATACAAAAAACATTTTTCTGTTCACAATTTTAAAGCCATGTGTTATTATTATTTTGTAATCTTTTTATTTCCATTATAAGGTCTAAAGAAAAGAGGTGATGTTATGTCTCTAAGATGGGTATTTCGCGGTGGAGTATCTGCACCACACCGTAAAAATACCTTTGAGTCGGAAACTTCAGTTATTAATATCCCTGAAAAAGTGATAATCCCGATGGTTCAACATATTGGGGCGCCCTGTACACCATTGGTTAAGCAGGGTGATACAGTGAAGGTTGGACAAAAAATTGGGGACAGCGAAGCATATGTATCTGTGCCAATTCATTCAAGCGTATCGGGAACGGTAACCAGAGTAGAGCCCATGTTGTATGCAAGCGGTAAACTGGTAATGTCTGTTGAAATAAAAACAGACGGGAACCAGGAAATATATGAAGGTATTTCAGCTCCCGAAGTAAAAAACAAGGATGATTTTCTGAAGGCTGTACGGAATTCAGGGCTTGTCGGTCTTGGCGGTGCAGGTTTTCCAACTCATGTTAAACTCAATCCCCCAAAGGACAAGGAAATTGATTGCTTAATTATTAATGGTGCAGAATGTGAGCCTTATATTACATCGGATTACAGGGAAATGGTTGAGAACCCTTCGCGTGTAATTAAAGGCGTTAAACTTGTACTGGATTACCTTAACATCCCAAAAGCCATAATAGGCATTGAGGATAACAAGCCAAAGGCTATCCGGATGTTGGCGGATCTTGCAAAAAGCGATAAAAGGATTTCGGTTCAAAGACTTCGTTCCATATACCCCCAGGGTGCTGAGAAAACACTCATCTATACCGTCACAGGAAGGAAGATTCCGTCGGGTAAATTGCCTGCTGATGTTGGATGCATAGTTCTTAACGTTAACACCGTTTCCTTTATAGCATCCTACATTGAAAACGGAATGCCTCTCATCCAAAGGCGTGTAACTGTTGACGGGCCGGTAGTAAGCCAGCCAAAAAATGTTTTGGTACCCATCGGAACGTCTTTACAGGATTTGTTTGATTTTTGCGGAGGTTTTAAGTCAACCCCATATAAGGTATTGATGGGCGGGCCTATGATGGGTATTGCGCAGTATTCGCTTGAAACGTCGGTTATCAAAAACACCAATGCAATATTGGCTTTTGATAAGAAAGAAGGCGATTTGCCTGCTGAATGGGCATGTATAAGATGCGGCAAATGTGTAGAAGCCTGTCCGATGAACTTAATGCCTCTGGAAATTAATCGTCTTGTAATGGCCAATAAAACAGGCGAGCTGGAGAAATACCATATTCTTGATTGCATAGAATGCGGGAGTTGCTCTTATTCATGTCCGTCAAAAAGGCATCTGGTGCAATCTATTCGTATAGGTAAAGATGCTGTCAGAAGGGTCAAAGTGAACAGAAATTGAGGTGAAAACATTGGAAAACAACAGATTGTATGTATGTTCATCTCCGCATTTAAGAGATAATGTAACTACACAAAGAATAATGCTGGATGTAATAATCGCATTACTCCCTGCAACAGCAGCGGGTATTTTATTTTTTGGGTTGCGTTCGGCATTAATAATTGTCACAACAGTTGCAGCATCAGTACTGACCGAGTATCTTATGCGAAAGGGGTTAAAAAGGGAACAAACCGTTTCGGATTTGAGCGCGGTTGTAACCGGCCTGTTGTTAGCCCTGAATCTTCCGCCGTCAATACCTGTATGGATAGCAATTGTTGGAGCTGTAATTGCAACAGGCCTTATAAAGCAATTGTTTGGAGGTCTGGGGCAGAATTTTATGAATCCCGCCCTGGGAGCAAGAGTTATCCTTGTTGTTGCGTGGGCAAAATATATGACAGTTTGGACGGAGCCCTTTGTTGATGCCGTTGCCAATGCAACACCCCTTGGCTTACTGGACGCTGCCACCACTGCTACTCCTGCTGCCTCCGCCGGTGTAAATTATTCTTATCTGGATATGTTTTTGGGCAATATACCGGGATGCATAGGAGAAACATCAGCCCTGGCTATTTTGCTGGGTTTTGCATATTTGCTGTTCAGAAAGGTAATTTCGTGGCATATCCCTGTAATATATACAGGTACGGTAGCCGTCCTGACATGGATATTAGGACCCGAAGGCATTTTTACAGGGGATCCGTTATACCATGTTCTGGCAGGCGGACTGTTAATGGGGGCAGTGTTTATGGCTACTGACTATGTGACAAGTCCGATGACAAGAAAAGGTATTGTCATATATGCGGCAGGCTGCGGGCTTCTTACCGTTTTGTTCAGGCTCTACGGCAATATGCCTGAAGGAGTTTCCTTTGCAATAGTTTTAATGAATATTGTAACACCTTTGATTGACAGGTATACCATACCCGTTGCTTTTGGAGGTGAGAAACATGTGGAATAGCATTATTAAGCCCACACTGGTGCTTTTTGTTGTCTGCGCGGTGATAACCGGAGCTTTGGCTTATGTGAATGATATGACCCAAGATATTATTTTCCAAAGAACACAGCAGGAACAGGAGCAGTTCAGAAAAGATGTAATGGGTAACGCGGACAGATTTGTTCAGGTAAATCCCGCCGGAATATCCGATAAAGTAGCCGGTGTTTACGAAGCATACAGCCAGGACGGAACCATAATAGGCTATGTAATGGACGTTAAAACAAAGGGTTATGGCGGAACGATAAGTTTAACTGTTGGTGTTAATACTGATGGCCAGGTTACCGGGGTTATTATCGGTGACAATAATGAGACTCCCGGTTTGGGTTCAAAAGCAAAGGAACCCGGTTTTACAGGCCAGTTTAAAGAAGTAAATGTGAACCACACATTAAGTGTTGTAAAGCAAAATAAAAAATCGGCGAATGAAATACAGGCCATCAGCGGAGCAACAATTACATCCCGCGCAGTTACCGAAGGGGTTCAGGTTGCTTTGGATTCAGTAAAATTGATAACAGAGGGGGGGAAATAAATGGCTAAGTCATCAAAAAAAACATTTTCAGTACTGACAAACGGTATTATGAAAGAAAATCCGGTGCTAAAACTGGTACTTGGCACTTGCCCATCTCTTGCAATTACTACAATGGCCAAAAACGGGATTGGAATGGGAATTGCCGCCACATTTGTTTTATTGGGATCAAATATCGTTATTTCGCTAATCCGCAAAATAGTACCCGATAAAGTCAGGATTCCGGTGTTTATCACTGTAATAGCCGGCTTTACAACTATTGTAGACATGCTTCTGCATGCGTATCTTCCTGATATATATAAGGAACTGGGAATATATATACCGCTTATTGTTGTAAACTGTATTATTTTTGCAAGGGCCGAAATGTTTGCAAGCAAAAACAGTGTAGGCATGTCAATCCTCGATGCGTTGGGAATGGGCGCCGGGTTTACAATAGCGCTTTTAATAATCGGGTCTATCCGCGAAATACTTGGGGCAGGTACCTGGATGGGTATTCCTGTTACAAAGAATTTATTCGATCCGGCGATTATAATGATTTTACCTCCGGGAGGGTTTCTGGCTTTTGGTTTTGTGGTTGCTGCCATTCAGAAGTTTTCCGTCCTTAATGTCAAGAATAAGGAGATATCTTCCGGGTGCGGTATGAATTGTGCAGGTTGTGCTGCGGCAAACAACGGAGGTGACAATTGATGAAAGAAATAATCCTGATAGCCATTGCTGCAGTGTTTGTGGAAAATTTTGTTTTGTCAAAGTTTTTAGGTATCTGTCCTTTTCTTGGTGTTTCCAAAAAAACATCTACAGCCGTTGGAATGGGTGGAGCCATAATATTTGTAATAACCATATCTTCAGCAGTTACATGGTTTATCTATGAGTTTTTGCTTAAACCCAATGAGCTTACCTACCTTAAGACAATAGTATTTATACTTGTAATAGCGGCACTTGTGCAGCTGGTGGAAACCGTGATGAAGAAATTCATGCCTCCGCTGTACAGGGCATTGGGAATTTATTTGCCTCTGATTACAACAAACTGTGCCGTTTTAGGTTCCGCGCTGCTGGTTGTGGAAAGGGAATATAGCCTTTTAAACGCCGTTGTATTTGGTTTCTCATCTGCAGTTGGCTTTACATTGGCACTGGTATTGTTTTCAGGTGTCAGGGAGAGAATTGAGACGAATGACATACCAATGGCATTCCAGGGGCTTCCTATTACACTGGTTGCTGCAGCGTTGGTATCGGTAGCATTTTTCGGGTTTCAGGGTTTATTTGGAATCTGACGGTTGATATGGAAATCCTGAAGAACGATATTGTTTAACAAAAGCAGAAAAAAGAAAGTAATTAGTTTTAGTAAAAGCAGAAACAAGCAAATTTAATTTTTAGTAAAGGCAGAAATAAGCAAGTTGAAAGATTTTTAGTAAAAGCAGAAGTTTTAATTTTTACACTGGAAGTGAGGTGGCATCATGGATACAATTCTGGTTCCGGTTTCGATAGTTTCCGGGTTGGGGCTTTTGTTTGGCCTGATCCTTTCCTTTGTTTCGGTGAAATTTGAAGTAAAGGTTGATGACAGAGTAGCAAAAGTTCGTGAAGCTCTTCCGGGTGCAAATTGTGGAGCCTGTGGCTTTACCGGATGCGATAATTATGCCGAGGCTATTGCAAACGGTGCGGAAATCAATCTATGCCCTGTCGGTGGGGCAGAGCTCGTAATGAAACTTAGCAGCATTATGGGTATTGAAGCCAATGTCGGTGAAAAAATGGTAGCACGTGTGATGTGCAATGGTTCCTGGGATAATGTTACTATTAAATTTGACTATGACGGTATTATTGATTGCCGATCGGCTTCAACAATGGCCGGCGGCCCATCATCCTGCATTTATGGTTGTGTTGGCATGGGAAGCTGCAAAAAAGCATGTGCTTTTGATGCAATTATTGTTGAAGACGGTCTTGCTAGAATAGATGAGAAGAAATGCAGCGGATGCGGAAAATGTGTTGCTGAATGCCCTAAAATGATAATTAAAATGGTTCCTTCAAAATCCGAGTATTCAGTTATATGCAGCAATGAGGAAAAAGGAGCCGTAGCCCGTAAGAATTGCAAGGTTGCCTGTATTGCATGCAGAAAATGTGTTAAGGAGTGTCCGAAGGAAGCCATTTCCATTGTTAACATGCACGCAGTAATAGATACTACCAAATGTGTCAATTGCGGCGCATGTATTGAGGTTTGTCCGACAAGCGCGATAAGAAAATTTAAAGCTCATCTGTAGATCCCAGACAGCACACCCGTTTAATAAACTAAGTGATATCAGGTGGGGAAAACCTCTCCACCTGGTTTTTAATGCAAAAAAATAAACGGCATAACAGCTGGTTATGCCGTTTATTTTAGGATTCATGCTTTTATTTCGCCTGTTGGTTTGACTATCAGTTTATTTTAAACATAGACACGGCATTTTGAAGTTCCTTGGCGGTTTTATCCATGTCACGGGCAAGATTCGTAAGGACTTCAGCGCTTGCCATTTGTTCTTCTGTGCTTGCCGATACTTCCTGCGAAGTAGCTGCAGCTTCCTGCGATACCGCCGAGATATTTTCCATTGATGAAATGGTTTTTTGTCTCAGGGTAAGCATGTCGCCCACCGATTTTTCAACTTCATTCATGTATTCCGTAATTTCTTTCATCGAAGCTGAGATTGTATTAAACGCATCATTGGTTTGATCAACGGCTTCCATCTGCTCCTGTACTATAATGCTTGTATTGCTTGCTTCAGACACAGCATGCTCTGTCTTGTTGTATATATCGTTTATAATATTGTTTATCATGATTGAAGCCTCTTTTGTCTGGTCGGCAAGTTTTTTAACCTCATCTGCAACGACAGCAAAGCCACGGCCGGCTTCACCTGCACGCGCAGCTTCTATTGCAGCATTCAGGGACAACAGGTTTGTCTGCTCAGAGATGGCTACGATGAGTTTGGTTATTTTGCGTATTTGCCTCATATCATTATTAAGGCTGTTTATTTCATCAACTATCTTCAAGGAAGCTTCCTTGGTCTGGTTGGCCCGTTCATTCAGGACTTTAACCTTGGATATTGCATCGGTACTTGTTTCTTCTGTGCTTGTAATTAAATCAGACATGTCGGAGAGTTTCCGGGTCATATTGTTAATACCGTCAGAGAGTTCATTCATATATTCCACTGTTTTGGACACTTCCTGAGCCTGTTCCGAAGAACCTTTTGCAACTTCCTGAAGAGTTATTGCAATCTGTTCGGATGAAGCAAGTGTTTGCTCCGATGATGAATACATCCTTTCTGCACTGGCTAACACATTGCTAACAGAAATTTGAACTTTTTCAATTAATTTTTTGATGTTCTGAATCATATCATCGTAGTTTGATATTACTTCGCCAATTTCGTCATTGCTGTTATCGGTTACCAATAAGGTAAAATCCCCCGACTTGGCTTTTCTCATCAAGTTGACCAGTTTCATCAAAGGAACCGAAATGCTGTTTGATATGGTAAAGGCAAGAATCACTGCCAGTACTATGGCTATCAAACCGATGATAATAATGGATATCCCAATTGCTTTTGCGGCAGAATTCAGGAAAGAATAGGGTGTTATGGTTACAATCCAATAAGGTGTATTTTCTATTTTAAAATAATTACAGTGTGATTTTTCTTTCAGGTGAATATCAAAAGCACTGTAACTGTCAATGTTTGATGCAACTGCTTCTATTAGATTTTCATAAGGGTATTTGGTTCCGGGCGATTTTGATTGATCGGTGGAATATAAAATGGTTCCGTCTTCCGTCAAAAACAATAATTCAACCTTATCACCTAATTTGAGAGAGTCAAAACGCTTATTGATTTTCAGATTATTCAGAGTAATAAAATAGTTGCCGATCCATTTGCTTGTTGATATATTGACAACTTTTCTTGCATATATGATGTCGGTATTATTAATATACCACTTATATGCTTCTCCGCTGTCTGTAAAATTCTGATTTAACTCGTTGTAATCCGTTGAATTGGATGCAACACCAACATATATTGCTGTATTTTTTGGAGTAATCAACCTTACTTCCAATATATTGCTGTTTTGGGATGATATGATATTAAGCTCGCTTTTAAGGTTGTTATGGGCATCTATCCTGTCTACCATTTCGAGTTCATCATAATTGTTGAAGCTTTTCTGCAAAAGTGTTGAAAAAATAAAAGAATTAGAAGTCTCTACAATTTTGCTGAATTCCGATGATACATTGTTTCCAAACTGAACTACAATCTGCTCTGTATATTGCTTTATAATATCTGAAACCAGTGATCTTGCGCTATTGAATGATGCTATTCCCAAAACCAGAAGTGGCACTATCGAAATTACCAGGAATGATATTATCAGCCTTTGGCGTATTTTAACCTTTCGGATAAAATTAAACCTCCTGCTGATAATTAAATTTTTGACGTCGGCTTTCTGAAAATCTTTTTTCAGTTTTCCCTGATATTTAGAGAAACTTTGCCTGAATTTTTCCAACATGTTTAACCCCCCATGATTCCTTTTGAGATAACTCAGGTTATCTGCAAAATTAATATGATGCCAACATATTTGGTTATTAATTATATCGGCAAAATGCGCAGTATTGTTAGATAATTTAGAAAACAGGCAAACTTTGATATAGTTCATCCCTTTATTTATTGCTTAAAGAATGCCATAATAATTACGGTATTATCAGACTTTCAGAATTGAGTATCCGTATATATTATAATGAGCATAGGTTATATCACTCTATAATAGGCGGACGTATGATTGAAACTGTGTACAGTATTGCATAGCAGTTTCCCACATTTTTGACTGAGAAGAACATCATTGATTTTATTTAGTACTTGAAGGGAAAATGCATGGAAGATAAGATAATTGTTGAAAAGTGCTTAAACGGTGATACAGATTCTTTCGAGTATCTCGTTACCAAGTACAAAAAACTTGTATATTCCATAGCACTTCGTTTTCTTAAGGACACTCACCTGGCTGAAGACATTACGCAGGAAGTGTTTTTTAAGGCATACCGAAAACTGGATATGTATGATACAAATATGAAATTCTCGGCATGGATAAGCCGGATAGCTCATAATACATGCATAGATACTATACGTAAGAATAAGAATTATTCGGTTGTTGCCGGTGATGAACCAATTATTGAAGATACCGAAGGGGAGTCGGCTGATGAAGTACTGGTCCAAAAAGAGAAAAAGCAGTGGCTGGAAGAGCAAATCAGATTGCTTAAACCAGGCTATAAAACCCCGTTGCTTCTTTTTCACCAGGCAGGATTAAGCTATGAAGAAATTGCAAAAAGCATGAATGTACCTTTGAGTATAGTAAAGAATAGAATTTACAGAGCGAGGAAGATGCTAAAGGAAAAGATGAATGAATATTATAAGGAGGCATGAGTATGCATATTCGTGAAAAGGATATCTCGTTATTTCTTGATAATTCTCTAAGCCCGGGAAAGCAAAAAAAACTTGAAAAACATTTTGCCGAGTGTGATAAATGCAGGGACAGGCTGATAAAGTGGCAGGATTTATATTCCTCCCTTGAGGATTTGGACTGCGATTTTGAACTTGACGGACTTGAGGACAGAATAATGCAGAAAATAAAAAGCACTCAGTTCAGTAATCGTGCAAAACAGGAAAATTTCAGAATATCTGTACCTGCAATTTTAAGTATATCATTTATTGCCCTTGTGTTGAATCTGCTTTTCGAGCCTATAATTGCCTTTTTCGATAAGTTCTATAAAAACACCATGGCTTTTATGCTTGACGAGAGTATACAGTTTATAAACACTGCAAAATGGAAGGCTGTTGACATCATATCAATGTTTAAATCATTAGAATTGACCGGTTTGGCCGCATGCGTCATTTTAATATCAGGAGGTATTTACTTTACAGTAAACCGAAAATCAGTACGCAAAGCATAAAGATATTTATCATCCGGCTTATCGGTCCGGTAATAAACACATTGTTACAATAACGTAAGAATTTATTGCCAAAGAAAAATAATTTATTTGAAAACCCTGTACTATCATTGTATAATTAGGTATGATGAAGAATAAAAATTGGCTATAATTGATTTATAGAAGAGAAATCATGTTAGCAGGGGGAACTGGGATGATCAGTAAAGAAATAACAATAAGGAATGAATCCGGTTTGGAGTCAAAAGTCGCTGCACGACTGATACAAAAGGTTTCAGGTTATGAGTCCAATATATGGATTCAGAAGAATGACCGGAAAGCAAATGCCAAAAGCTTGTTGGGTATTTTATCCCTTAGTATCAGCAGAGGAGAAAAAGTATTACTGATAGCAGACGGGCCTGATGAACAGCTGGCTATTAACGAGCTTGAATTGTTTGTAGAAAGGGGCATGACAGATCAATATAAATAGAAAGTGCTTAAATTATGGATAATATAAAAGAAATTCTTGAAAATATCCCCGATTTGCCTGGAGTATATTTAATGAAAGATAAATCGGGCAGGATTATTTATGTTGGTAAGGCTAAAATTTTAAAAAACCGTGTCAGGCAGTATTTTCAAAGCCCTGAAGAAAAAGATCCGAAAACAAGAACGCTTGTATCAAAAATCAACAATATAGAAACTATTGTAACAAAAACCGAATCTGAAGCCCTGATACTTGAAAATACTCTTATTAAGCTGCACAAACCAAGGTATAATATTCTCTTAAAAGACGACAAAACATATCCATATATACGTATTACAACTCAGGATATATTTCCTAAAATCGAGTTGACAAGGACAGTTATAAGGGATGGCTCGAAATATTTTGGTGCTTATACAAAAGTTTCGGATGCCCGGAAATCCCTGGAAGTGTTGAGAAAAATATTCCCTCTGAGAACCTGCAACAGGCAAATCAATGAAGGTGATCACCAGCGTCCTTGCCTGTTTTATCATATTAAGCTTTGTGCCGCTCCATGTGCAGGATTTATAAACAGCAAAGACTACAATGAAATAGTGAAGGAAGCTGTAAGGTTCCTGGAAGGAAAGCAGGACGAAGTATTGAATGAGCTTCAAAAACGGATGCAGGAATATGCCGAAAACATGGAATATGAAAAAGCTGCATCTATCAGGGATAAAATAAAAAGCATAACAAATATAGCCGAAAAACAGCTTGTGTTGTCAACTAGATTTGAGGACAGGGACTTATGCGCATTAGTCCGCGATGAGATTAACAGCCTTGTAATTGTACTTTTTGTCCGCAATGGTAAATTGATGGGCAAGAATGTAAATATCATGGAAAAAACATACGACATGTCGGATGAAGAAATAATGGAAGCATTTCTTACCCAGTTTTACGGGAATGGCAGGGAAATTCCGCCTGAAATACTTCTGACACATCTTCCCTCCAATGCCGGGATCATCGAGCAATGGATGAAATCCATGCGCGGCAGGTCGGTAAAATTGCATTTGCCTGTACGGGGAGACAGAAAAAATCAGATAGATCTGGCGATAAAGAACGCTGAAGAAGAGTTCATGAAGTTCAAACTTGCTTATGCCAATAAATGGGAGAATGTCGGAAAAGCACTTGATATTCTTAAAAAAATTCTGGAATTGCCTGACATACCTCACAGGATCGAGGCTTATGATATATCAAATACCGGAAAACAGGGTATGGTAGCCGGTATGGTGGTTTTTGAGGATGGTGCCAGAAAAACATCCCACTATAGAAAATTTGAGATAAAAAACGTGAAAGAGCAAAATGACTACGCATGTATGCAGGAAGTATTGTACAGAAGGCTGAAACGCCTGAAGGAAGCTTCAGAGGATGAAAGTTTCTCTGAATGCCCCGACCTGATACTTCTGGACGGTGGAATAGGGCATGTTCATGCTGTAAAGGAAGTTCTGTCCGAACTTGAAATATGTTTGCCAGTGGTTGGTATGGCTAAAAATGACAAACACCAAACCGAAAGGCTGGTTAATGATTTTCTTGACATAGAACTAAGGAATGAACCCGAATTATATTCCCTGATTGCAGCTGTACAGGAAGAGGTCCACCGCTATTCGATAAGTTTCCACCGGCTGAAAAGAAAGAAGAACCAGGTGGGCTCGGTGCTTGATGAAATAGAAGGCATTGGTCCGAAAAAGAAAAAAGCCCTGTTAAAAGAGTTCGGTTCTGTTAAAAGAATACGCGAGGCAACAGAGGAAGAACTTTGCAGGGTTAAAGGCATTAACATGAAACTTGCAAAGGAAATAAAGCAAGTACTCGGTTAATTGTAATATTCCATGAACATAAGCCATAAAAATTAAATACGTAAAACTACTTTAGAATAACAAACATACCGAGGTTGATTATGGCTTATGCATTAGTTTTGACGTCTGAAAAAGCAATTAAAAAGAGCAGGTTCTTTCTTTTAAATAATATTTCCGGCTTTTTCCAGGGATTTATACCCGCAGCCGTTCATGTGAGCTTTATCGGGATCGATGAAAATTTGTTTCTTTACATTATTACAATGCCTCCACCCGAAGTGTATCTGTCGAAAAACAGAATAGGAAAAAACGGGACTCTGAAAAAATGGATGTCGGCCGTAAAGAATAATAATATCAAGCATTATTTGCTTGAAAGACCGTTAAAAGAATATATGAACGGTGAGTGGCCAATGGAAAAAGGCGGCTGCCTTGCTGAAAGCATAAGAAAAAACGTTCATCTGCTTTTTTTGATGGAGCCGCTAAAAGAACTTGAAGTTCAGACCATGACCGTCACATTGTCGGGAGCTAAAAAAGAATATCTCAAATCTGAACTGATGTCGGTGCTTAAAAATTTCAAAATGGTGAATGTAATAGCATATGACAGTGATTTAAACAGTTTGTGGGATGAGTTTATGGCTGAAACAGGTGTTCCGGTTTGCATTTCAGAAGACTTTGGGGTGCTGTCAAGAACCGACATCTGGATTTCATTCGAAGATACCGGCGTAAATCATCCTTTTAACGGAATTAAGGTTGATACCCGTGAAAGAAAAATAGTAAATCCCGAATTTAACAAGCAATACCGGATAGGTTATTCTTTTCAGAGGAAATTACTGAAAAAGCTTGGCATAAGATTAGTCCAGCGGTTTGATAATTATGTATTATCTGAATTTTTGCTCCATATGCTGATTAATATGAAAAATATTGAAATATCTGAAGCAGAAGTGCTTCTGGGTGTAAAAATTTCCATTATGTCGGTTGAATCGCTAAGTCTATGTTCTTGACATAATAGAATGTGTGCTTTATAATGTTAGCAATGTAATGGGGGAAGTTATATTCTCCCATTATATAGCTTTATGCATATTAATATATTGATAACGTATTTGGTGTTATCAAATGGGATTAGAAAAGTATCAGTTACTCCCGCCATAAACTTAAAATAAATATTCCGGTTCAGGAATAAAAGTAACCGAACTGGATAAATTATTTCTTTACTATAAGTTTTAATGGGGGATACAGAGAGAAAATAAAAAAAGGAGTAGCATTGCATGAGTGGCAAAGAGATATTCTTAACTTATGAAGGACTTAAAAAGCTTGAAGAAGAATTAGAGCGCCTTAAAGGGGAGAAAAGACGGGAAATCGCAGAAAGAATAAGACAGGCATTGGCATTTGGTGATATTTCAGAAAATTCAGAGTATGATGAAGCTAAAAATGAACAGGCTAAGAATGAACTCCGGATTGTGCAATTGGAAAATATGCTTAAAAATGCAACTGTAATTGATGAAGATGAAATAGATACTAATTCTGTCAGGTTGGGAACCCGGGTAAAAGTATATGATATGGATTTTGATGAAGAGGTTGAGTATTACATTGTGGGCTCAACCGAAGCAGATCCGCTTGAGCAAAGAATTTCAAATGATTCGCCTGTCGGTCGTGCACTTATGGGAAAGAAACCCGGAGATATTGTAACGGTTCAGGTCCCTGACGGTACTGTAAGGCTTAAAGTTCTTCAGATTTATAAATAATTATGTAAGTATTGTTATCATAAGGTTCATGGGGTATAATATTTTAATAAAAACAGTTTACATTATTATGTAAGCTGTTTTTGTGTATGTTTTTTATTTTTAATTGCTTTTCCTGTCTTTATCATGGAAAATGCAGCAATAAAATTGCAGGAGGACTATAAATGTCGGAAAACATTAAAAATAATAACGCAGAAATTCAGGATTTAAACGAAATCCTGAAGGTAAGAAGGCAAAAGCTCAGCTCTTTACAGGAAATGGGAAAAGATCCTTTCCACATTGTAAAATATGATGTAACCCACAAAACAAAAGAAATAATTGATTCTTTTGAAGAATATGAAGGTAAAGCCGTTTCCCTTGCCGGCAGGTTAATGGCAAAACGGGGTATGGGTAAAACCAGCTTTTGCGATCTTCACGACAGAGATGGGAAAATCCAGCTTTTTGTCCGCATAAATGAGCTTGGTGAAGAGGCCTATGAAGAGTTTAAAAAACTGGATATAGGTGATATCATAGGCATAAAAGGAACAATATTTAAAACACACATGGGCGAAATAAGCGTGAGGGTGCATGAGTATACTCTTTTATCCAAATCTTTAAGGCCGCTGCCCGAAAAGTTCCACGGGCTTAAAGATACCGACACCCGTTATCGTCAAAGGTATTTGGACCTTATTGTCAATCCTGAGGTCAGAAAGACCTTTATCATGCGCAGTAAAATTATATCTGCCATAAGAAACTTTTTGGACAGCAGAGGTTTTCTTGAAGTTGAAACACCTATTTTAAATATAATTCCGGGTGGTGCCAATGCAAGACCTTTCATTACCCATCATAACACTCTGGATTTGGATATGTACTTGCGTATTGCACCCGAATTATATTTAAAACGACTGATCGTAGGCGGTATGGAAAAGGTTTATGAACTGGGGCGTATGTTCAGAAATGAAGGCATGTCAATCAAGCATAACCCTGAATTCACATTACTGGAAGTATACGAAGCTTACACCGACTATCACGGAATGATGAAATTAACAGAAGACCTTTATACCCATATTGCCGATACGGTATTGGGGACAAGGAAGTTCGACTATCAGGGCCATGAAATTGATTTGTCCCTGCCCTGGGCACGTATGACAATGACAGAGGCCGTGAAGAAATATTCGGGCGTTGACTTTGATGCAATTACATCAGATGAAGAAGCTGTTTCGATAGCAAAGGCAAAAGGTCTTGAACTGGAGGGCAAAACTAAAAAAGGCGAAATACTGAATTTATTCTTTGAGGAATTTGTGGAGCAAAACCTTATACAGCCTACATTTATTATGGATTATCCGGTTGAGGTTTCACCTCTTACAAAGCGAAAGCCCGATAAACCTGAACTGACAGAACGTTTTGAGCTTTTTATAACCGGGCGTGAAATGGCTAATGCATATTCCGAATTGAACGATCCTGTTGATCAGAAGGAAAGGTTCCTGGCCCAGGTCAGGAAACGTGAACAGGGAGATGAGGAAGCCAATATGATGGATGAAGATTATATTATAGCACTGGAACATGGCCTTCCTCCTACGGGCGGTCTTGGTGTAGGTATTGACAGGCTTGTCATGCTGTTTACAAATTCCTTTTCAATACGCGATGTTTTATTATTTCCAACAATGAAACCTAAGGAGTAATCTAAAAAAAGGGGGGTCTTCTATGAATGTAATTGACAGGGAAAAGGCTCTGGAAATTTTGGAATTGAGCAAAGACGCAACTAAAGATGAAATATCCAAGAGGTATGGCATTTTAACCAGGAAATTCAGAACCATTGAAAAAGATGAAAGAGGTTATACCATAGAAGATATTACCCATGCGTACAACTTGCTGATGGGGATAACCTATGTTGACAAGAATGAAGAAGAACGGCAGAGAGCGTTGCGGGAAAACCCTCCTTTTTTGGCCAGGCTTCTTAAAGTGGATCCGATAAAGTTGGAAAATTTCTTCCATTATTACAAGATACATATGATTGTATCGGTTTTGGTGATTGTTGTTCTGATTTTTTCAATACGAAGTTGTGTAAATCATGTAGATCCTGATTTCGTTATTGTCGCTTACGGAAAAATCTACTGTCAGGATCAAACCCCTGTAGAAAGAAATGTAAAGGAAAGACTTACAGAAATAAATGCTCCTTCTGTTCAATTTTTAAGCAGTATGGCTGGAGACCCGCAATATGAATATGCAACGCAGATGAAATTTGTTGCAATGATAGCAGCCCAGGAAGTGGATATTGTTATTATGGACAGGGAAAGCTTTGAAATCAATG
>ENA-UPSA01001980-UPSA01001980.1-bioreactor-metagenome-genome-assembly--contig:-NODE-1980-length-16117-cov-2144.456419_pt1 | contig 16117 bp, 12 predicted proteins | sample MGYA00238183_ERZ773288 | MGnify/ENA primary metagenome ERZ773288 (study PRJEB29028, sample SAMN07631243) | bioreactor metagenome | isolation source: Switchgrass digestor | place: USA: Dartmouth... | reverse complement strand
ATTGATTTTTCAATGTTCAGTGCACATTATTCACGTGCGAAAGTTGATTAATTAATCTCTATATTTTTCCGATATTCTTTAAAAGTAAAAAAAATTAAATTTACAGGTGAGTAAATTGAATTTGGAAAACTTATCAAACTATATATTTCAATTCTGTTCAGCTATTTCAGAAGAAATTGCTTATCTAAAAAATGAAGGAGGAAAAAAATATCAAATATATAATGGTAAGCTTATATATAGTAATTCTCTTATTTTTGCATATACCTTTGAAACGGACGTTGAACTATATATGCCCGATAGTTCCCCAGTTCGCCTGAAATTCAACGGGAGAGATTATACAGGAGAAATTCTCTCATGTATTGAATTTGAAATAACCATTATCATAAAAGAACATCTTGGAAAAAATATACAAAAAGCAGAGTTTATTTGTGAACCATGGAAGCTATTAGAGGAATTGATGAAAAGACTTCAAGAACTAAAGTATCATCCGCAATTTAACCGTAATATGGTATATAAATTAATGTGTGAAGGTAATAGAACAGCTGAAAATAATAATAAAATGAAAAAAGGCCAAGAAGTAGCTATAATTTCTTCGTTACATAATCCAATCACAATTGTTTGGGGACCCCCGGGAACTGGTAAAACACATACCCTTGCCAATATAGCTATTAAGCATTTTATTAAAGGTAATAGGATTTTAATTATTTCACATAGTAACGCAGCCGTTGATGAAGCAGTCCTTAAAATATATGAATTGCTAAATGAAAATGAATTAGCAATATATAAGGGCGAACTATTGCGATATGGCTATCCTAGAAAAAAAGAACTAGCTAACAAACCAGAATTGATTTCTAATATGCTAATCATGGAAAAATATCCCGATTTACACCAAAGAAAAAAAGAATTAGAAGCAGAAAAAGAAACACTAAAATCAAAAGAAATAAATAACAACAGAATTTTCAATATAGAAATTGAATTGCAAAAAATACGCAAACAAATTCATAGCCATGAAAATGAATTAATTCAAAATTCAAAAATTCTAGCTACTACAATCTCAAAAGCAACTATAGATACAGAAATATATAAAAATTCAAACTTTGATGCGGTTTTGTTGGATGAAGCAAGCATGGCATATATACCTCAAATCTGCTTTGCTGCAGCATTAGCTCGAAAACACTTTATTTTCTTTGGAGATTTTCGCCAGTTATCTCCAATTGTTCAATGCAACACTTCCTTTGTTGAAAAATGGCTACTTAGAGATATATACGAATACTTAGATATTCCTGACAACTTAGATAAGGGAATATCTCATCCATGGATGGTACTATTGGAGGAACAAAGAAGAATGCATCCAATGATTTCAGGCTTTGTAAACAGCAGAATTTACAGTATGAATCTATGTGATCATCCCAATGTAAAATTAGAACGTAAAAGTATTATACAAAAGCCTCCCTTTCAAGACTATGCTCTTGCATTGATAGACTTAACCAGAACTTGCAATATTTGTGCTAAAAGCAGTGATAACTCAAGGTATAACTTGCTAAGTGCCTTGGTCTCTTTTCAAACAGGTTTAATTGCATTACATAACGGTCAAGCCAATGTTGGTATAATAACTCCTTATTCAACTCAATCGCAACTTATACGCTCCATGATTAAAGATTTAGACATTAACCAAGACGAGATTTCCTGCTCAACAGTCCATCAATTTCAGGGTAGCCAAAAAGATGTAATAATTTTTGATTGTGTAGAGAGTTATCGGCAGAAAAGTCCCGGAATACTTCTTACTACAAATAAAAACAGTGCCTCTTTACGTTTGATAAATGTTGCAGTTACACGCGCTCGTGGAAAGTTTATTGTAGTTTCCAATCTTAGTTATTGGAATAATAAACTAGCTTTAGACAACTCTTTACTAAGGAATTTGTTTTATTACATAAAGGAAAAGGGCAAGTCATGTTCAGGAAACGAATTTCTGGATATGTGCTCAAATAATCTTATATCGGAAAATATGAAATGGTATAATGGTTCACAATGCTTTTCACAATTCTTAGAAGATATTAAAAGCTCTAAAAAGGAAATTCTTATGGATATCCCTCAAGGTAATGTAATAAACGAAAAAGAAATTGCCGATATCCTTTATGCAGCAAGAAGTCGTGGAGTAAAGGTATTGGTAAGGTCTGAAAATCCATACAAATTAACACCACAGTTATCAAAATTGTGTCATAAAAATCCCTTTGCCTGGGCACCTATTACTATTATTGATAACTGTATAATCTGGTACGGAGTTCCGGTAATGAACACTTCATTTATCTCGGACAATACAGCTCTTCCTATAACCATTTGGCCTGTTATCCGTTTCACAGGCAAAAAAACTGCCGACACAATAGCATCTTTGCTGGAAATGCATAAATACCGGAACTCTATTTCAGAAAGTTTCACTTCTGACCATATCGGTTTTACTTCATTTATTGAAAATTGCAATATAAAATGTAAACTGTGCGGTGGTAAAATGGTACTAAGAAAAGGCAAATCCCACTTTTTGGGCTGTTCAAATTATCCCTCTTGCAGACATACACACCTTTTAGACAAAAGCTTTGTGGAAGCATACATACTTCAAAACAGTCTCAAATGTAAAAAAGATGGTTATCCATTAATTGCAGCTTTAAGTAAGTATGGAGTATTTGCAAGGTGCAAAAATCCTGTCAAATCACACTGTTATGATTTGGATAGTATTTAATTAAAAATTCCCCTGATTTGTGGCTATTAGTCTTATACCATATAACTAAACCTTTAAAAACTATATCTAACAATAGTCCAATGTGTTAAAAACCTAGGAAACTAATAGCATAAAGATTATAAGCAAAAATATTGGAGAGACAGTGGAAAGCATCTCTCCAACATCATAATTAGGTATGTAAGCGTGTTAATCGATTTATTAGAACTTAATAAATTTTTCGCCGGGAACACCGCAAATACTGCATTTTTCAGGAACAAACTTTTCTATATTTCCACATACAGGACAGACATAGTAGAAAACTTCTTCTGTACTATTTATATTATCCAATGCCTCCTTGTACAATTTGGCATGAACTTCTTCTGCCTTTAGAGCCAATGTGAAAGCTCCTACTGCAGCTTTTTCTCCTTCTTGTTTTGCCACTTCAATGAATTCAGGATACATTTTTTCATATTCATAGGTTTCTCCGGCAATTGCAGCTTTTAAATTCTCTTCAGTAGAATTAATCTTTCCTGCCAACTCCAGTTCCTTCATTGCATGAATTGTCTCTGCCTCAGCTGCAGCTCTGAATAATTTGGCAACGTTTAATTTTCCTTCCTCCTCAGCCTTTTTTGCAAACGCCAGATATTTTCTGTTTGCTTGAGATTCTCCGGCAAATGCCGCCATTAAATTTTCCAAAGTCTTTTTTTCGCTCATTTCCATTACCTCCATACTATTATAAATTATTAATTGAATTTTTATGGCAATAAATCTTCTCCAAATCCAATTGCCCCTTTTTTATGTACCCCGAATTAATTTGAGTAAACAAAAAGTTTACATATGAAAAAAAGATTTATTTTATTATGGATTCTTTTTTTCATCCAAAGGGTTCTTCAATCAAACTCTGTACAGATTTGCAAAAATCTTTCCACTGTCTCGGATATTTATTACTGCCGGTATAAGCATAAACCGCATCCATGCATGTTATCTTTACCCTCCAATTTGGTCCGCCGACTTTTTCAACTTCAGGTTTATTACTTTTCTCCCATGAAAAGACCCTATTCTCATAAAGTCGATGAATAAACTGTATTAAAGCCTTTTCGGAAAAAGCTAAATTCCTTTTCCCGATTAGATTATTTTCAGTGTCCTCAGTTACATAAAATCCATTCATTTTTTTAATATTTATTTTCAATTCACAAGAGTAATCTAAAAATACTTCAATACTTTCTATATCACAGGATTGAATTCCTTTTAGCATAAGCAATATAGGCTTCCAGTACTTTAATTTCTCCTCAAACTTTACTGCATTGGAAGGACTTGTCGACGGAAGCCTGTGAAAGAAAATATCAGAATTCTTCACACCAACTAATCTTCTATAAAACTTCTCAGCCGGCTCTCCATTAAAGTACACTGCCTCTATGTTTGGATACTGTTTAAAAAAACTTGCAAAATTATTGGGTATCGGATCTTTAATATCATTATCCAAACTTCCCTCTCTATTACATGCTTTAAGAACATCCCATAAAGCTATTCTATTTTTAAGCAAAAACTCCTTCTTTTGCTCATAATCGTTGCTTAATTTTTGTTGAAACAAGGAAAATATTATTTTCCAAAAAGCATTTCTATCATTTCCATAATACTCATGCCTTTTAAGGGATTGGACCCCCGGCATTGTTCCTAAAATCAGTATTTTGCAGTTTTTATTTACAATAGGTTCAAAAGAGTTAATCATTCAACCTCCAAATTACAATCAAGACTTTTCCATATTATTTTATAGTCTGAATTATAGTATAAAAATTATACAATTTTATAAATACTTCCATTTTTACTTTCCGTCAAAGCAGATACAAATATAATATACAAGGTTTGATGTATATGTTAATAACATGATAAAAAACAGTCAACTTTAAATTCTGAAACAGTTGACTGTTAAAATATATAATAGGTTTTGTCAATAATACAAATCTAAAAAATTTTAGATAAACAGCAGTAAACTTACTGCCATAACCATCATTCCTGCCACCAATCCATATATTGAAAGGTGAGGTTCTCCATACTCCCTTGCTGTAGGCAAAAGCTCGTCAACTGAGATAAATACCATGATTCCCGCCACTGCCGCAAATAATACTCCAAAGACTATGTCGTTAAAAATTCTGAATAAAATTAAATACCCAATAACAGCGCCTAACGGTTCCGACAATCCTGATAAAAAGGAAAGCCTGAAAGCCTTTCTCCTGTCACCTGTAGCATAGAAAACCGGCATGGAAACCGCAATTCCTTCCGGAATGTTATGGATAGCTATCGCAACAGTAATAGCTATTCCAAGGGAAGGATCCTTAATTGCCGATGTAAAAGTTGCCAATCCTTCAGGAAAGTTGTGAATCGCTATTGCAAGGGCAGTAAGCGTACCCATCCGCATAAGCTTGCTTCTGTTATTGTCATCATTTTTACTATATATATCTTCAACTTTCCTCATCTCGTGAGGATTCTCAGTTGACGGAACAAAATTATCAATAGCTGCAATCAGGAATATCCCTGCAAAAAAGGCTCCTACAGTAGCCCAGGAACCTCCAGTCTCGCCTAATGCTGCAACAAGGGATTCCTTAGCCTTTTGAAATATATCAATCATGGATACATAAATCATTACTCCAGCAGAAAAACCTAATGCAACAGACAAGAATTTTGTGTTAGTCTTTTTTGTAAAAAACGCAAGAGCACTACCTACTCCGGTTGACAATCCTGCAATAAGTGTAAGTCCCAATGCCAATAAAACATTCTGCATATCCATAGCGCCTTACTCCCTTCCATATTTCTAGAGTATTTTTACCCCAATTAATTGCAATCTAATCATACCAGATTTGAACTTTTTTATATATACATTCATACATTAGTCTTAGGAAAATCTTTACCTCAGCTAAAACTGTTTAAATAAAAAATTATAATATCTCAAATAAGTTGCAAATCAAATCATTAGGATACAACAGGAACTTTCTATTTTTGAGATGCAATATAAAACTTATTCTTTAGAATCACCAGCTTTATTTTTTCAGGAGCAAACCTTTTACTAAAAATATATAGCAAATTTGCATATTAAATTCAAGTAATGTATTAAATACACATAAAATAATGTTTCAAACCCAATGGAGCAAGTTATATAGTAAGGAGGATTTATAGTATGGGACTTACCAACCAATCGACGGGAATAAGTATACTAGATAGTGAACTCCGTATTGAACTCACAACAGCTAATGATAGAATTATTGCCCTGGCAGGAAATCCAAATGTAGGAAAAAGCACAGTCTTTAACAACCTGACCGGCTTAAATCAACATACAGGAAACTGGCCGGGAAAGACAGTAACCAGTGCACAGGGAAAATATCGGTATAAGGGCAATAATTTTATATTAATAGATTTACCCGGTACTTATTCACTTATGGCTAACTCTGCCGAAGAAGAAGTAGCACGGAATTTCGTATGCTTCGGCAAACCTCATGCTACCATAGTAGTAGTGGATGCCACATGCCTTGAAAGAAACCTGAATCTTGTACTTCAGACATTGGAAATTACCAATAATGTTGTTGTATGTGTCAATCTCATTGATGAAGCAGAAAGGAAAAAGATACATATAGACTATACCGAATTATCCAAACGATTGGGAGTGCCTGTAGTTCCCACCAATGCCCGAAGCAATAAAGGCCTGAAAGAATTAATGGATACAGTACATGATGTTGCCAACAAACAAATTGCAACAAAATCCATCGATATTACATATGATGACGTAATTGAACAGGCAATAAAAATAATTCAACCAAAAATTTGGGAACTGGTGGACGGAAAAATCAATAACCGCTGGGTAGCTCTTAAGCTCCTGGACGGGGATACCGCTCTATTGGAATCCTTGGAGAAATACTTGGGATTTAACCTTATGGACAATACAGATCTGCATGAACTTCTTGATAAAGCAAAAACTTTCCTTGCCGATAACGGAATTCATCCCGAACAACTGCGTGACAAAATAGTATCAAGACTTATAAGCATAGCAGAGGATATCAGTAAGAGCGTAGTATCTTTCGAAAACAAGCATTATAATTCCATGGACAGAAAAATCGACAGCATACTTACTTCCAAGCTTTTTGGCATACCCATTATGGTAGCCCTTTTAGCCCTTGTCTTCTGGATCACCATTGAGGGTGCAAATATACCTTCAAGTTTGATAGCTAATTTGCTCTTTGGAATTGAAACCAAACTTACAGAGCTATTTATGGCTTTGGGTTCACCCGAATGGCTCCATGGTATATTGGTTCTCGGCATTTACCGCACTCTGGCATGGGTAGTTTCAGTTATGCTGCCGCCAATGGCTATATTCTTTCCCCTATTTACATTGCTTGAAGACTTGGGTTATTTGCCGAGAGTCGCCTTCAACCTTGATAATTTCTTTAAAAAAGCATGTGCCCATGGAAAGCAAGCTTTGACCATGTGCATGGGATTTGGGTGCAATGCGGCAGGAGTTATCGGCTGCAGAATCATTGATTCTCCAAGGGAAAGGTTAATTGCTACCATTACCAATGTCTTTGTTCCCTGCAACGGCCGTTTCCCTACCCTAATTGCCATAAGTGCCATATTTATCGGAGGAACTGCAGGAGGTACTTTCAAGTCATTGACCTCCACCCTTGCCCTCACCGGAATAGTTTTGTTTGGAATTTTGATGACTTTACTTGTATCCTTTATACTTTCAAAGACAATATTAAAAGGGATACCCTCTTCTTTTACATTGGAATTGCCTCCTTATCGCAAACCGCAAGTGGGCAAAATTATTGTACGCTCGGTATTTGACAGAACACTTTTTGTTTTAGGTCGTGCTGTTGCTATTGCAGCACCAGCCGGACTTGTAATTTGGCTCATGGCCAATATAACCATCAGCGATATAAGTTTATTGACCTATGCAGCCAATTTTCTGGATCCCTTCGGCCGACTATTGGGAATGGACGGTTACATTTTGATGGCTTTTATACTTGGCTTACCGGCCAACGAAATTGTTATCCCAATTATTCTCATGAGCTATATGGCTTCAGGCACAATGATTGAAATAGAAGAATTGGAAGATCTGAGGCAAATATTAGTTTCCAATGGCTGGACCTGGCTTACCGGCATATGCGTAATGTTATTTTCACTTATGCACTTTCCGTGCGGCACAACCTTGTGGACAATTCGCAAGGAAACTCAAAGCATCAAATGGACTTTTGCTTCCTTTGCCATACCTACTGCAGCCGGAATTATAATATGTTTTATTGTTGCCAACACCGTACGCCTACTAGGATTGGTATAAGTATATAATAAATCAAGCTGGGGTATTTAACATACTCCCAGCTTAATTTTTCAGCCCATAGGAAAATAGAAGAAAAAATTCAACTCATTTTCCCTATCATCACTTTACTATCAAAACTACATAGGTTTTGTTTATCTAAATTTCTGTTTCGGCAGTATTTTTTTCATCCTCCACATTTTAATAAGTTTTATGTCCCAATAACGGTAAGGTAAGATTATTGATGCTTTTGTTTTTGATGGACAAACCAGCAACGGAAACCAATCGGATTTTAAACACTTGGAAGGAAGATGTTTTCTATGGACCATAATTGTCGTAAAGTATACTTTTCTTCCATTACTAATGGTCGGCGGCAGTAAAATATTAAAATGCGCTGACCTTTCGTCATTTAAAATTCTTGCCAAATTTCTAAACTCAGAGTCAGCGCTGTATCCGTCAGAAATATCAATCAAAGATTCAACAATTAAATCCAGTTCATAGAAATTTTCTTCAAAATAGGGGTCCTCACTGAATATTACTGCAGCAGGGTAATCGGTTTTCCCATTCTTAAACAGAAGGCTATTGGCTTTAAATATACAGGCTAATACGATTTTACCTTCAGAGTATAATAAGTTCTGGTCCCTGTATACTATATCAAATATTCTGTTGTCCCTTTTTCTCGCCCATGATGGTTTTTTTAGCTTATTAAAATACGCACGTTCAAAAAAGCTAAATTTATTCCTTTTGCTTTCGTATTTTTCTCTAGTTTTGTCTATCAAGTCTTTCATTATCTCCGCATTCCTTTCTCTGCTATAAAAGCATTACATATAAATATAATATATTATTAAACATCTACATTCAATAACATATTATTCTACTTGTATATAGCTAAAGAAAGAAATTGCAGGATTTTAAAATCTATATTTCCGGCAGCAATAACTATGCGCTTATTTTAATTTTACCAACCACTTCACCCACGTTGCTCTTTGATTTGTATATGTTGGCATACATACAGCCTATCATCAGACCTCCGGCAAGATTTCCCAAAGCTACAGGTATAAAATTGCGAACTATCCCAGCCAGTGTAAGTTTAGAAAGCACCTCGGGCGAAATAGTTAATAGAGAAGAATAATTACCGCTCATAACCGCAATTACACCCGCAGGAATATAGTACATATTGGCAACAATATGCTCATATCCGCCAATGATAAACAGCATTATAGGGAACATACATACTAGCACTTTCCCTCCGGTATCCTTTGTAGAGTAAGTCATCCAGACAGCCAATGAAACCAGCAAATTACACAATATACCTAATACAAAAGCCTGATAAAAAGGATATTCAACTTTATGGACAGCTTTCAAAACCAGTTTTTGAAGCAAAATACCGTTTGCGTTGCTTAAAATTCCTGATCCCTGGACAAGAAAAACAATAAATAACGCGCCGGCCAGATTACCCAAAAAAGTGACAGCAAGGTTTTTCGCCATTTTCAGAGCAGTAATTCTTTTTTGAAGGACCGTCAATACAATCAATACATTTCCTGTAAACAGATCTGCTCCGGCAATCACTACCATTATCAATCCGGCTGTAAATACAATCCCTGAAACAAGGTTTGATAAGCTGTAATTATCTATTGTGCATGAAGCAATCAAACTTCCGATGGCTGCAAGAGAAATAAACATACCTCCCATAAACGACAGCAAAAAACTTTTCTTTAAGCTATTTTCAGCTTTCTTCACTCCAGTTTCCACAGTATATTCCTTTATTTGTTCTGGGCTCAAGTAACAGTCCATATACCAAATTCTCCCTCTTAATAATTTATTATAAGTTTTAGTTAAGAATTTCCCTCAAAAACATTTATTACTACCTAAGAAAATAGTTATACCAAACCATATTTTGCAAAAATGCTTTTTGCTTCATTTACCGAATCTTTTGTAGGTTCAAAAGTATCTTTAAGCGTATATTCCAATCCCAATTGTTCCCATTTATACTCCCCCATTTTATGAAAAGGGAGTATTTCTGTCTTCTTAATAACTGAAAAACCGCTTAAGTATTGGGCCGTCCTCTCCAATGACTCTATGTCGTCGGTCAAACCTGGGACCAGTACATACCTTATCCAGACATCTTTTCTCTGTTGCTGGCAGTAGTCAAGCAACTTCAAAGCATTTTCATTGCCTTGACCGGTTAATTTTTTACACATTTCAGTGTCTATATGCTTTATATCCAGCAGCAGCAAATCTGCCTCATCCACCGCATTTTTGCACTTCTCAACCGGTATAATTCCTGAAGTATCGATGCAAGTGTGTATTCCGTTATTATGGCAAAGTTTTAAAATTTCTGCTACAAAATCAGGTTGCAAGAGAGGTTCACCGCCTGAAACGGTTACCCCTCCGGTCCTGATATAATTTTTATACCTCAAAATGTCTGAAACCACATCCATTGAATACATTTTTCTGCCTTCCTGAGAACACCAAGTATCAGGATTATGACAATATTTACATCTTAACGGACAACCCTGAAGGAAAATCACATAACGTATACCCGGTCCGTCAAGAGTTCCAAAAGTTTCAACAGAATGTACATATCCCAGTGTATTCATAATCATCACCTAAATTCGCTCATGAAATGTTCTGTTAATAACATCCATTTGTTGTTCTCTGGTCAGTTTTATAAAGTTCACGGCATAGCCCGAAACACGAATGGTTAGCTGCGGATATTTTTCAGGATGATCCATTGCATCCAAAAGTACTTCCTTGTTAATTACATTTACATTGATATGGTGTCCTCCATCGCTAAAGTATCCATCCAATAAACTGTAGAGATTTCGTACACGCTCTTCTTCCGTCTTGCCCAAAGCACCGGGAACAATTGAAAAAGTATAAGAAATTCCGTCCTCACTGTAATCATAAGGAAGTTTTGCCACAGAAGCCATTGACGCAATACAACCCTTTGTATCCCTTTTATGCATCGGATTTGCACCCGGTGCAAAAGGTTCGCCATATTTTCTGCCGTCGGGAGTATTTCCTGTTTTCTTCCCGTAAACTACATTCGAAGTTATTGTCAATATCGACAAAGTCGGTTTGCTGTTTCTATAAGTCTTATGTTTGCTCAGTTTATTCATAAAACTCTTTACAAGATTTACAGCTATATCATCAACTGACGGATCATTATTGCCATATTTCGGAAAATCCCCTTCAATTTCAAAATCGGTAATAAGGCCATTTTCGTTCCTTATTGCCTTAACTTTGGCATATTTTATGGCTGAAAGTGAGTCAACCACTACCGACAATCCTGCAATACCGCATGCTGAGGTTCTGAAAATTTCCTCATCATGAAGGGCCATCTGTATCCTTTCATAACAGTACTTATCATGCATGTAATGAATAATATTCAAAGTATTTATATAAAGTTTGGACAACCAATCCATTGTAAAGTCAAAGCGCTTCATTACCTCATCATAATCAAGATACTCGGTTGTAATCGGTTCTGTCATAGGCCCTATCTGTTCTCCACTTATTTCGTCCTTTCCTCCATTTATGGCATACAGTAAAGCCTTTGCAAGATTGGCTCTGGCACCGAAGAACTGCATTTGCTTTCCTATACGCATAGCAGAAACACAGCAGGCTATACCGTAATCGTCCCCAAACTTTTCACGCATAAGATCGTCATTTTCATACTGTATAGATGAAGTTTGTACCGAAACTTTGGCACAATACCTCTTAAAGTTTTCCGGCAAACGCGTTGACCACAGTACTGTCATATTAGGCTCCGGTGCCGGTCCAAGGTTTGATAGGGTATGGAGGAAACGGTAACTCATTTTAGTAACCATATGTCTTCCGTCTAAGCCTATTCCTCCAATGGACTCAGTCACCCAGGTAGGATCCCCGGAGAAGAGTTCATCGTAAGCTGGAGTTCTTAAAAACCTTACCATTCTGAGCTTCATTACAAAATGATCCACCATCTCCTGTATTTCTTCTTCTGTATATTTCCCTTCTTCCAAATCCCTCTGGGCATAGATGTCCAGGAAGGTAGACACACGGCCTAAACTCATGGCAGCACCATTTTGCTCTTTCACAGCAGCAAGGTACCCGAAATACAGCCATTGGATAGCTTCTTTTGTGTCGGTTGCAGGTTTGCTGATATCAAAGCCATAACTTGCAGCCATCTGCTTCAATTCTTCAAGAGCACGTATTTGCTCGCTTAATTCTTCCCTCTGCCTTATAACGTCCGAATCCATTACGTCGAATACATTGTTTTTTTTTTTCAAGCAGAAGACGGCATACGAGATGGAACTGTGACTGGAGTTCAGACGTGTGCTCTTCCGATCTCGATAATTCTGCCTCTTCCGTAAGCATCGGGAAGCCCGGTTATAATTCCCGTGTGACGGGCTTTTTTCATTTCATCGGTATAGGCATCAAATACTCCATCATTGTGAGTTTTTCTATATTTAAAAACATTCTCCACATCCGGGTCCATTTCGCGACCGTATGCTTTCAGAGAATTATGCACCATACGTATTCCGCCAAAAGGCATTATGGCTCTTTTCAACGGCTGGTCGGTCTGCAGCCCCACAATTGTCTCCAGTTCCTTATCTATATATCCAGGCTGATGTGAAGTTATCGTAGATATTGTTTTAGTGTCTATATCCAAAACTCCGCCGCATTTACGCTCTTTTTCCATAAGAAGACTTACCTTTTCCCATAGCTTTAGTGTCCTGTCTGTAGGTCCTTCAAGAAAACTTTCATCACCATCATAAGGTGTATAATTTATTTGTATAAAGTCTCTTACATCGATCTCATTATTCCATTTTCCATGGTTAAAATTTCTACCCATTTACTTGCCTCCTTTTAACCTAGTTGTTTCTTATAATATACCCAAACATGCAATATACAATAAGTTCTCTAAACTGTAATCAGCTTATAAAACCGCAGTATTTCAACTCTTTAAAAAACACTTTAAAATTATAATATGTATACTGTATACAATTTTGATTGTATACATTATACCACAAAAAAACGTTTTGTAACAAACTCTTTTTTGTTATTTTTATACAAATTATATTTAGTTCTGCAACCTCGACAAAAACATAAAAATTAGAAAAATGAACACAAAAGCTAAAGTTCCATCCGAATATCTATTTTAAGGAGATATCAAAAATTTTTACTGCTTTGATGCTTTTAATTATTCCTGATTTATAAAAAATTTATTTTTTTATTATATATATTGCCTAAAAGGAGGAATTGAAACGACATTACAAAAATTTTATTGCAAATATTTAGAAGGGAGGAACTGAAATATTTCTTTTTTAAAAATTTCTTCGCTAAAAAATAAAAAAGGAGAGGATTGTTGGAATGAAAATTAATAAAATAAAAAATATTAAAATACTTTTATTTATTGCAGCTTTTGCATGTGCTTCTTTGCTCACACCGAGCCAATCAGTAAATAGCGCTGCAAGTGTTCCTTATAAATGGAGTAATGTTAAAATTGGTGGCGGCGGTGGATTTGTTACCGGTATCATTTACAATCCAACCGAAGAAGGCCTTGTCTATGCTCGTACCGATATGGGCGGTTTTTTTTTTTTCAAGCAGAAGACGGCATACGAGATGGAACTGTGACTGGAGTTCAGACGTGTGCTCTTCCGATCTAAGTTTGGCTACCGACCCGGTGGAACCAAATAGAGTCTATATTGCAGCCGGTACATATACAAACAGCTGGACTTCAATGAATGGATACATCCTGCGTTCCGAAGACTACGGCAAGACCTGGGAAAGGACAGAACTTCCATTCAAATTCGGCGGAAATATGCCGGGACGTTCCATAGGAGAACGTTTAGCAATCGACCCCAACAGTAACAACATATTATATTTCGCCGCAAGAAGCGGCAATGGTTTGTGGAGAAGCACCGATTACGGCAAAACATGGGAAAAAGTCGAAAGCTTCCCCAATGTTGGAAACTATGTGGAAGACCCAAATTTTGAGTATACTGCCGATAACTTGGGATTATGTTTTGTTGTGTTCGATTCGGACAAGGGTACTAAAGGAACACCCACAAAGGATATTTATGTTGGTGTAGCCGACAAAAAGAATCCCTTATATGTCAGCCATGATGCAGGTAAAACATGGAAGCCCGTTGAAGGACAACCTACCGAGAGCACTTTCAAAAGACACAATGCCGATGCTTTGACTATCGGAATTCCTCATCATGCAGTTATAAGCAAAAAAGGTATTTTATATATTACTTACGGTGACCGCGGCGGTCCTTATCAATGCCAGGATGGTGCCGTTTACAAATATGACACAAACACAGGAGAATGGACAGATATTACTCCTCCTAGCGGATATGACTGGGACGGTTCACCCAAGTATGAAAACTATTATGGATTTGGCGGTTTAAGTGTAGATGCACAAAATCCGGATACAATTGTAGTTTCAACCCTTGAATCCTGGTGGCCTGATGATAATATTTTCCGTTCAACCGACGGCGGTAAAACCTGGGATGCTATATGGGAACATGGCAGTTGGCCATCAAGAAATTTAAAATATACAATGGATATATCAAAAGCGCCATGGCTTTCATGGGATAAGCCAATAAACGCTGCAAGCGGCGGTTTAATAACCGGAATGGAAATAATGGACTCACCTTCACCAAAACTCGGCTGGATGATTGGCGATATAGAAATCAATCCGTTTAATTCCGATGAAATGATGTATGTTACCGGTGCAACTATCTATGGAACAAAGAATTTAACCGATTGGGATAAAGGTAAGTACGTAAACATTGAAGTTATGGCAACCGGAATTGAGCAAACTGCAGTTTTAAGTTTAATCTGCCCACCCGTTGACGGAGTAGAGCTTATAAGCGGTGTTGGCGATATATGCGGCTTTGTACACAAAGATTTGAAAAAGGGACCTGAACTAATGATGAATAACCCTGTGTTTACCAATACTACAGGTCTGGACTATGCAGAGCTCAATCCAAATATAATTGTAAGAGTGGGTACCAGGGATAAAGAGCGCTATGAAATGATAAAGAAGACTGTAGCAATGTCAAAAGACGGCGGTAAAACGTGGTCTGAAGTTCAGCCAAACGTTAGTTACACCTTCCCCGCAGCCTCGGAAGATGATATTGCCCAAGGCGGAACAGTAGCAGTAGCCGCCGACGGTTCAACTTTTGTATGGTCAACAAGTACCAGCCAGGGAGTTTTATGTTACGTAAACGGAGGATGGAAAGCTGTAGATACCCTTCCTGCCGGTGCAGACGTTTGCTCCGACAGAGTGAATCCTAAAGTATTCTACGCTTATGCAAAGAACACTTTCTATGTAAGTGAAGATGGCGGTTTAACATTCAAACCTGTACAGAAGGGTCTTGAATCTCCTACTTCCAAAATCAAAGCAGTACCCGGAAAAGAAGGTCATGTATGGATTCCCGGTCCTTCAACAGGCCTTTCATACACAACTGACGGAGGTAAAACTATAAATAAAGTTAAAGGTATTACTCGCTGTGATGTAATCGGTTTCGGTAAAGCTAAAGATGGAGAAGATTATCTTGCCATTTATATCTGCGGTGAAACTGACGGTTTATATGCAGTGTACCGTTCCGATGATATGGCTAAGAGCTGGGTTAGAATTAATGATGATCAACATCAATATGGTTCAATAAACTATTCAATTACAGGTGATTTAAGAGTTTATGGGCGTGTTTTTGTAGCAACTAACGGAAGAGGTATCGTATATGGTGAACCTACATCCGGTACTGTAACTACACCAACTCCTTCTACCCCAACTAAAACACCTGCACCCACACCTACACCTACGCCTAAGCCATCCATGAAGGGAGACATAACACTTGACGGAGAAATCAACTCTATTGATTATGCAACATTAAAAATGCATCTTTTAGGTATTACAACACTTACTCCGGAACAGTTAGCAAACGCTGATATCAACGATGATAACGATGTAAATTCCATTGACTATGCATTGCTGAAAAGTTATCTTTTAGGAATTATAAAAGAGTTTTAGATAAAATATTGTTAAACTTTAAATGGCAAAGGGGCTGTTGCACTAAGAAAATTAGTGTAACAGTCCTTTTGTGTCTAAAAAG
>ENA-UPSA01001973-UPSA01001973.1-bioreactor-metagenome-genome-assembly--contig:-NODE-1973-length-16155-cov-7.978385_pt1 | contig 16155 bp, 16 predicted proteins | sample MGYA00238183_ERZ773288 | MGnify/ENA primary metagenome ERZ773288 (study PRJEB29028, sample SAMN07631243) | bioreactor metagenome | isolation source: Switchgrass digestor | place: USA: Dartmouth... | reverse complement strand
CCTGCAGCAAATAAAATGATAAATGCTCATTTATCGATAAATAACAAGGGGCGGATATTGTCCGCCCCTCTTCGAGTCCGCTTGAATAGCCTATCACTTGAGCAACCTATCACTTGAACGACCTCAATATATATGTCTGTCTCTTGAACCTGTTTAGTACCTCTCTCCGCTCAACCTGTGACGTCGGTTTGGTACCCCTCTACGTTCAACCTGTGACATCGATCATGAAATCAGATAATAGATCTCGTCCGACAGGCTGATATTTTCGGGATCCCATTTCCTTTCCGGGCAGTCGACCGTTTCATATGGGATTCCCAAATCATCAACGAATTTTACGAACCTGTCGTCCAGCCACGGAGGTGTCCACGCACCTGACCTGCATATGTGGACAGCCGTTATCACGATACTGTCTTTCATATTATCAAGATTTTTATAACTGCAATACCTGATGTCATAAAGACTGTTCATCTGTCTGAAATGCTCCGGTCTCTCAGATGTGTGCGGGCTGTAGAAAATACGCGCTTCATTGATTATTCTATCCTTCAGGAGCTTGCCGAGCCAGTTGGAGCAGTTGATTTCGAAGTTGAGGGAGGATAGCCCTCCATAACCCAGGTCCGCATGGGAGTCGAAGAGATACACCGATGAGCAGTTGTTTTCCTTCGCAATTTTATATGACAGGGCATGGGATTCTGACACATATACCTTTGTGTCCCCGGCAATTCCGAACTGCTTCCTGATCCTGCGCCAGAACCCGTCCAGTTCAGAAGTAAGCCGGTATGCTTCCATGATTTCCTCACCCCGGGCCTTCGCCTGTATATACTTCTTATACCAAAGATCGATAAGGCACTTTTTGTTCTCTATGTACGAACCCCAGTTGTCCCTTGTAAAAATAAAATAGTCCCAATCTACCGATAGCAGACACTTCTTCATATCATAACCCTCTTATCCGAACACCTGTTAAAATATGAATCCTATGTGTCCTGAAAAAACTATCCAAAGAAGATCTGGACCAAAGTTATTCAGAATCAGCTCATTATGTATTTTTATCCTGTTATTATATTAGGCTCCGGTTTTTTATAAAGTCAATATCGGATAACGCCGATTCCGGGGGATTATCGCTGTTTATTCCAAAATGTCTAAACAAGATGCTCATTTTCAAAAAGACTCTGCACATGTTATTTTACGATACAGTTGCCTTACACCCCTTAGCGCAAAAGGTGTGGCTGTTTTGGAAGGAACCGCTCAAATAAACAGTTTTGACAATGATCCACTCAAACAGTTTTGACAATGATCCGCCTATTAAGGCTGCACCACTCGGAAGCTGACTTCATTAATATGTATTGATAGAGGTATTGATTGGGGGACTTATAGAGGCAACTGCCCTTTGTTTAAAATGCTTGTCAGTAGTTGCGCCAAGTATTTATTTTTAGCGTATTTTTTCCGTTGACAAACGGAACGGATTTTGTTATAAATTTTACATTATAGCAAGGGCGCTGTTGGAAACGATCAACAGCGCCTCTGCCTTTTTATTTGGCACACCGGGCCTATCCCGGATCCGAATCAGAAAGTCAAGAGAAGTGAAACCTGAAACTGCCTATCGATAAAGCTCCTCACAGTCAAACATTCGTGCACAAAGGCGTGTATTTTATTGATCCCTCAATAAAATACGCGCCTTTAAATTTTCATTTATATTATCAGGGAGGAATCATCAATGAACGTCACAATGGTAGTGGATACCCTATGGGTAGTGCTTGCGGCCGTACTTGTGTTCTTTATGAACCTTGGTTTCGCAGCAGTCGAATCGGGATTCGCGAGGTCGAAAAATACTGTCAACATCCTCTCAAAGAACTTCATCGTCTTCGCGGTTTCCTCGCTGGGCTTCATGCTTCTAGGCTGGGGACTTATGTTCGGCGGAGACAACCCGGTCGTTGGCACGCAGCAGCTGTTTATCTTAGGCAAGTCCGACCTCAACTTCTACAATGACACACTGACATCGACCGTACCGTTCTGGGGAAAATTCTTCTTCCAGCTTGTCTTCTGCGGCACCGCTGCAACAATTGTATCCGGAGCGGTCGCAGAGCGCATCAAGTATCTGTCCTTTATAATCTTTTCATTCGTACTCACACTCATCATTTACCCGATCGTCGGTCACTGGATCTGGGGCGGCGGCTGGCTGGCAAATCTCGGATTCCTTGACTTTGCGGGAGATACCGTCGTTCACTCGGTCGGCGGTTGGGCGGCACTCGCCGTTGCCCTCATACTCGGACCCCGTTACGGGAAGTATGATAAGAACGGAAAGCCAAAGGCGATACCGGGGCATAACATGTCACTTGCAGTTATCGGCCTCTTCGTCCTGTGGCTCGGATGGTTTGGTTTCAATCCCGGCTCCACCATGAGTTTCCAAAATTCCGGGGATGTCGTCCACATAATCGTTACCACCAACACCGCAGCCATAGCAGCTGTACTTACCGCTACCGCAACATCATGGATATTCATCGGCAAGCCTGACCTTGGTATGACCATCAACGGCTGTCTTGCAGGTCTTGTCGGTATTACCGGAAGCTGTGCCTATGTAAGTGTTACAAGTTCGCTGATCATCGGCGCGATTGCAGGCGTTATTGTCGTATTTGCAGTGCTTTTCTTTGACCGGGTGAAAGTGGACGATCCGGTCGGCGCGACTTCCGTACATCTGGTTTGCGGTGTTTTCGGCACGCTTTGCGTCGGGCTCTTCGCACAGGAGGGCGTTACAAGCCTTTCCACAGTCAACGGCTTATTCTTCGGCGGCGGGATGTCGCTGCTCGGAGCCGAGATCATTGGTGTCATCGCCGTCGGTGCATTTGTATTTGTCTCATCATACCTGGTGTGGTATATCATTAAGAAAACGATCGGTATCCGTGTAAGTCTCGATGAAGAAATCAGGGGCCTCGATATCGGCGAACACGGGAACTCGGCATATCCGGACTTCGCCCTCGCTGCTCCTGTCATAACATTGGAGAACGGAAAGGCGGAAGGGATAATCGAATATATACCGGTCGAAGATTCGAAACCCTCTTCGGGTGCGGTGTCTCCCGATGTCGCTATACCTGTCGTCAACCGCTCACGTCCCGGCGCCAAGCTGACACAAGTAACTATTATCACCAACCAGGATAAGTTTTCACAACTCCAGGCCGATCTTGACAAACTGGGCATCACGGGTCTGACAGTCACCAACGTCCTTGGCTATGGGCTGCAGAAAGGCCACACGGAATACTTCCGCGGAGCACCGGTGAAAACGAGGCTCCTTCCAAAGGTCAAGGTGGATATCGTTATCAGCAAAATACCCACCCAGACGCTGGTCGACACGGTCAAGAAGTCGCTCTACACGGGCAATATGGGCGACGGCAAAATCTTCATCTATGATGTTGAAAACGTCATAATGGTAAGGACAGGAGAAGAAGGGTATGACGCACTGCAGGATGAGGAATAGTCTCACTCATATGCATATAACACATATGATAATGCCCGAAAAAGCAGTAAGACCCCAACAAAAGGGTTGTATCCGGATAGAAGAAGGTATATAAAGGTCTAATAATGCAATAAGGGTTTCCGACATTGGCCAGTCCGGCAGCTGCCGCGTAAGCTCTATGTACGGAGACCCTTATTTTTAATCCTTGTGTTTTTGAAATACCATGCAGCCCCATTTCAAAGCCTGCCAGCCAATTGCTTCTTTTTATCCTGTTCTCAGACATACATTATGTGTCCGACGGGCGTTCTCTCTTTCTCTGTGGCAATCAGTTCACCGATTTTTACGATTTCTTTCAGCTTTTCGTTTATGAATGGCTGCAAACAGGCAGGGACATGGTCCTGATGATACCTGTGATTCTAAAACTCCATATGGACTTTTGCATCAAGACTAAAGACATAATGGAGCTAAAACTTACAGACACATATTATCAGAATCATCATAAAATCAATGTCAATTCCTATCAGCTTACGCAAAGTCATTACACTTTATAAAACCAGTTCCAGTCACCATGATAAATCATCCTTTTGCTCATTCCACCGTCAACGACAAACGTTTCTCCCGTTATGAAATCCTGGCGGCACAGGAACAACACCATATCGGAAATGTCCTTTGGGGTCCCGACCCTGCCTGCCGGGACCGCAGCACGATCTTCGGGACTGAAGTCATCATTATCCGTTACATTTATCCACCCCGGTGCAATGCAGTTTACGAGGACATGCGGGGCCAGGGACATTGCAAGGGCGTGTGTCAACGCCACGATCCCTCCCTTCGCGCTGGCATAGGCTTCCGTATCGGGCTCCGACTGGAATGCCCTTGTCGACGCAATATTGATGATCCTGCCTTTGTTTTTTATGAGTTCATCCCTGCACAGGCGGCTCAGCTCAAAAGGCGCTTTCAAACCTACGGATAAAGTGTGGTCAAACTCTTCATAGGTCAATCCCGATAAAATCCCCTTGTTCCCGCGGCAGGCATTGTTCACCAGAACATCTATCCGCTGCAGCTTTTCCAGCGCATACTCAATGAACTTATTCAACACAGACGGGTCTGCGACATCTCCGTGAAAGCAAAACAGGTTATTAGGATGCTCTTTAATAAAATCGCTCGATCGCTTCTCGTCTATATCAATAAAGCACACCTTATCTCCTTCGTTAAGGAAATCGAGGCATATCTGCTTCCCTATACCATGTGCTCCACCTGTTACAACTACTCCTCTGCCCATAATTTTCACCCCGATATGATAACATCCCCGACCAAAACGATCGTATCAACATGTACCACTTTCATTCCGCTCCTTCATTCCACCCTTTGCAGACATCGATCCATGAAACGTAAGAAGAATATTTTTCAAGTTCTTCAATTGTAAGTTCGATAGCGCTGTTGCTGCTGCCGGCGGCGGGAAAAACAGTTTCGAACCTTTTAAGAGAAACATCCAAATAGACCGAAACACCGTCGTTGACGGCAAAGGGACAGATACCGCCGACTTCATGCCCGACAAGCGTAACAGCTTCTTCAGGTGTAAGCATTTTCGCCTTTGTACCGAATTGTGCCTTGTATTTCGGGTTATCGATCCTTGCATCGCCTGCCGCAACGATCAATATGGGCTTGCCCCCGACCATAAAGGAGAGCGTTTTTGCGATCCTGCAAGGCTCACACTTCAGCGCTTCCGCAGCAAGTTCGACGGTGGCGCTTGAAACATCAAACTCCTGCACCCTGTTATCTATTCCGTATTGCGCAAAGAATTCCCTGACTTTTTCAACAGGCATTTTTGTCCTCCTGAGTTCTCCTACGATTTTATAATGACTATTCGCCTTGCATGTGCAAATTAGCTTCTTTTATCAATGCAACTCTGTAACGGAATAACTCTGCACCACCAAATAATTCATCTGATCTTGATCTTTATCTTAATCCGAATCTGAGTTTGAATCTTTTATTTTACCTTGAACCGTAACTCGTTTGAAAGGCTCATGTATCACCATTATTTTGTGGCATGTCCATATTTCATCTTAAAGTATTGTGTCAAAAAAGCAAGACTCTTTTGGTCCATAAAGACTTCGTAGTTCAAATTCTGTGTAATTTTAGCTTTTTTGAGAATGATCAGGACTCTCATCATATGAAAAAGGGATGATCTAAAGCCACTATAAAGCCGCTTACCCAAAAAGATAAGCGGCTTATAATCTATACCTTCAGATCAAAACCCTGTTTGCGGGCAACTTTCAGAAGTTCCTGACGCTTTATGTTCTGATATTTCAGCCTGCTTACCACCTGGTCACTGAAACTGTCAACAGGCTTTTCGGGTTCCCTCAAATCGTAGTAAGTCCTCATCTCTTCATCATGATCTTTTATTTCATCAAGATAACTGTCAAAGAAAGTGTAGGCATTTTCAAATACCCTAAGCCTCATTTCCATTCTGGGCTTCAGCTGAGGGCTTTGATTCGGATACCCCAATCCGAGCCCCAATACCGGGAAAGTCAACTCGGGCAACTTTAGAAGTTGGCACATTTTTTCAGTATCATTGAGGATGCTCCCCAGATATATCGTCCCCAGGCCAAGCGATTCCGCAGCCGTCACGACATTTTGCGCCATAAGGCAGGCATCCGTAAATGAAGAGAAGAACCTGTCAGTATCTCCTGCGTAATCGGGGGAATGACCCTTTTCTTTTGCAATTTGGCTGTTTCTGTATTGATCCACGATAAAAATCAGCAGTTCCGGAATTCTTGCCACATACTCCTGTTTACATATACCGGCGATCTCCGCTTTGATCGACGGATCGGTCACGCGGATTATGGACGAAGCCTGCATGGCAGTAGACGACGCCGTGCGCCTCGCGACTTCCATCAACAGGTCAAAAACCTCTTCAGGTATTCCCTGATCCTTAAACTCCCGAATCGTGCGATGCTCCAATTGCGTTCTGATCGTCTCATTCATACCTTTCATCGCTTATCTCCTCATCCAACTAGATATTTTATCCGGCAGAAATAAAAGGCCTTACCTGTAACAGCCGCCAATTCGGACGGATCTTAATCCAAACCGGCGGCAGTTTCATCAATGTTTGCAAAGACAGAAGGGATGCCCGGAGGTCAAGGAGGACCCTTGCATTCTGTGTGTATTTCAATACCTTGAGGTTTTTCTCGATCAGCCTTTCATCAACAATGTATATGGGCGTCGGAAGCTTCTTTGGATCAATATCCAACCCCAATGACCTGAAACTCTCAGTATTTCTGCTCATGTTCCCACCTAATCCACAAGCTCGGGCGAAAAGCTTTCCTTCCATGGAAGCCCGTTCTTATTCAGCGCATCCATGAACGGGTCGGGGTCGAATTCTTCCACATTGAACACGCCCGGCTTTTTCCATTTGCCTGTCAGCACCATCATTGCACCTATCATAGCAGGTACTCCGGCGGTATAGGAAATGGCCTGGGAGCCCACCTCCCTGTAACACTCCTGATGGTCGCAAACATTGTAGACATAGTAACTTCTCGGTTTCCCATCCTTGATGCCCCGGATGACACAACCGATATTAGTCTTGCCCTTAGTCCTGGGACCCAATGATGCCGGGTCGGGCAGAACGGCTTTCAAAAACTGCAGCGGCTGGATCAGCTTACCCTCAAATTCTACCGGCTCTATCGATGTCATACCGACATTCTGAAGCACTTTAAGGTGAGTCAGATACCTCTGGGAGAAAGTCATCCAGAACCTGATCCTCTTTACTCCCTTGATGTTTTTCGCCAATGACTCGATCTCCTCATGGTGAAGGAGGTATATATCCATTTCTCCTATTTCAGGGAAGTTGTAAGTCCTTTTGATTTCAAGCGGCTCTGTTTCTATCCATTTGCCGTCTTCCCAATACAGGCCCGGTGCGGTTATCTCGCGTATATTGATTTCAGGGTTGAAGTTTGTGGCAAAGGGGTACCCGTGATCTCCTGCATTGGCGTCCAGGATGTCTATATAGTGGATTTCATCGAAGTAATGCTTCTGCGCATAGGCAGTGAAAACTCCTGTAACACCTGGATCGAATCCGCTGCCCAAAAGTGCCGTGATTCCTGCCTTCTCATACTTTTCTTTGTAGGCCCACTGCCACTTGTATTCAAACTTCGGGATCTCCGGGGGCTCATAATTTGCAGTATCGACATAGTCTGTTTTTGTAGCAAGGCAGGCATCCATGATAGCCAGGTCCTGATATGGCAAAGCGACATTTATGACTATATCAGGCTTGAAGCTGTTGATCAGATTTATAACATCATCCGTGCTGTCTGCATCGACTCGCGCAGAGTGTATTTTTGCTTTGCCGCCTTCCAATTCTTTTTTGAGCTGATCGCATTTTGACTTCGTCCGGCTGGCTATCATGATCTCTTCAAACACATCAGGGTTTTGCGCGCATTTATAGGCTACGACCCGGCCGACTCCTCCCGCCCCTATGATCAATGCTTTTCCCATTTCAAGACCTCCGTTCAATGACCATTACGACTCGATCAATATACTTTCAGTATCCCAAACGATCATTCAATTATTTATACACGTATAAAAGAACTTCTCTCAACAGCTTGCAGGCAAGCGAAGTCGATGCGCCTGTGGGATCGAGCGTCGGTGCCAGCTCGGTCAGGTCAAGGGCAACTATATTCAGCCCCGATGCTTTTTCGACCGCCTTCAGCAACTCATGGAAGGTCACGCCGCCGGCTTCCGGTGTTCCGGTCCCGGGGAATGCCGAAGGATCAAGGACATCCAGATCGACAGAGAAATATACGGGCTTATCCTTTAGCGCGTCTGCGATATGATCTAATTCATCGAAGTTAAAGAAACAGGTATGGACATGTTCCCTGCCCCAGCTGATTTCATCCCTGGAGCCGCTTCTGATGCCGAACTGACTGATCCTTCCGTCACCTACCAGATCCCAGCACCGCCTCATGACAGTTGCATGGGATAAGGTTTCGCCCAAATACTCATCCCTCAGATCCGAGTGGGCATCAAAATGAACTATATGGAGATCCTTATGAAACTTCACTGCAGCACGTACCGCACCTAAACTGACCAGATGCTCCCCTCCAAGCATCAATGGAATCTTGCCGTCCTTCAAAATTCCCGCAGTAAATGCTTCTATTTGGCATAGGACCTTTTCCGCATTGCCGAAAGGCAGCTCCAGGTCTCCGGCATCGAATACGAAGATATCTTCCAAATCCTTATCCTGATAGGGGCTATAGGTTTCTATCGAATAGCTTTCGTTTCGGATTGCCGAGCAGGCGAACCTTGCGCCCGGGCGGTAAGAAGTCGTCCCGTCAAAAGGTGCTCCGAATACGACGATCCTGCTTTCGGTATAGCTTTTGTCACATCCCAGGATATTATAGAAACTTCTCTCAAGCATTTTCCAGAAGCTCCTTTACATAACTTGGCAACGCAAAACATCCCTTGTGCAGCTCGGTATTGTAGTACCTGGTCTTAAATCCAAGTGAGTCCCAACCCGGATCCAGATCGGCGATCGGGTCAAGTCCCTTGGACGCAAAGCCAAAAAGCCAGTGACCGGACGGATAGGTCGGGATGTGGGCCTGATATACAAGAGCAACGGGGAATACGGATCTTATCTGCTTGTGAGCCCGCTGCATCGCCCGGGCATCGTTCGGATAGTAGGGACTTTCATGCTGATTTACAAGTATGCCCGAACCTTTCAATGCCTTGTAGCAATTCCCGTAAAATTCCCTTGTGAACAGACCCTCCCCAGGTCCGAATGGGTCGGTCGAATCCACTATTATCAGGTCGTATTCATCCGACTTCCTTCTTACAAATTTGAGGCCGTCCTCATAATATATGTGCACCCTCGGATCATCGAGCTTGCATGAGGTCTGGGGCAAATACTCCCTGCAGATGTCCACCACGAGTTTATCCAGCTCCACCATATCTATCCTCCTGATGGAATCATACTTTGTAAGCTCTCTTATCACTCCGCCGTCGCCAGCCCCGATGACGAGCACATCGCGGATCCCCATATTCACTGCCATTGGTATATGAGTCATCATCTCATGGTAGATGAACTCGTCTTTTTCGGTGAGCATCAGGTATCCGTCAAGCACCAGGATCCTTCCAAAAAGATAGGAATCCAACACATCTATGCGCTGAAACTCGCTTTCCACGCTTATTACCGGTTTATTGATCCTGATGGAAAAACGAGCATTCTTCGTATAATATTCGGTGAACCACAAGTCCATATCATCCCTCCAAAACCAGGATGTTTTCGATCATCATATCCTGGGGGCCCATGAGCAGGCTGCCTTTTTCCTTTGCATATGCTATATATTCTATTATTTCTTCGGTTATCCTCTCACCGGGCGCCAAAACAGGTATGCCCGGCGGATAAGCCATGACGAACTCCCCGCTTACCCTGCCTTTGCTGTCCTTTATGCGCATCGATTTCTTGCTGGCGAAGAAAGCCTTTTGGGGAGTATATACCACATCAGGATTGATATAATTCAGCTCGAACATACCCGATGGCTCCCTGGCGTAAAGCCTTTTGATCTCGTACAGGGCAGAGACGAGTCTTTCGATTTCCATTGCCCTGTCACCGGCAGATACGATGGCCAATATGTTTCCAAGGTCTCCGAACTCTACCTGGATACCGTATTCGTCCCGCAAAATATCATAGACCTCGATACCCGCAAGCCCTATGTCCCTTGTGTTGATGGAAAGCTTTGTGATATCGAAATCATATACGCAGTCTTTGTTGATAATCTCCCCGGAAAAGGCATAATAACCTCCCAGGCTGTTTATCTCCTTCCTCGCATACTCTGAAAGCTCGATCGTACGGTTGAAAATCTCTTTGCCGTTCAGGCTCAGGTTTTTTCTGGCCAGATCCAGGGACGCAATCAGCAGATAGGAAGCGCTGGTAGTCTGGGTAAGGCCTATGATCTGCCTGACATAGCCGCAGTTTACGTTTTCGCCGCATAGCAGCAATGAGCTTTGCGTCAGTGATCCACCGGTTTTATGCATGCTGACTGAGGCCATATCAGCACCGGCTTCCATGGCTGAGACGGGCAGATCGTCTCCAAAGTAAAAATGTGTTCCGTGGGCTTCGTCTACCAGTACAAGCATGTTTCGACTGTGCGCCAGCCTGACTATTTCCCTTAAGTTCGAACATATCCCGTAGTAAGTCGGATTGTTTACCAGTATAGCCCTGGCATCCGGATGCTCTTCCATCCCCCTTTTTATATCATCGATCGACATGCCCAAAGCTATTCCGAGCCTGTTGTTTATACCCGGATCTATATAAACCGGGATCGCCCCGCTCAAGATAAGCGCGTTGATGGCACTTATATGGACATTGCGGGGCATGAGTATTTTTTCACCCGCTTTGCAGGCAGACATAACCATCGCCTGAACTGCCGCGGTCGTGCCGTTCACCATAAAAAAGCAGCTATGGGCACCGAAAGCTTCCGCTGCCAATAGCTGTGCTTCTTTTATGACCGATACCGGATGATTCAGGTTATCCAGCGGCTTCATCGAATTGACATCAGCCTTGAGGCACTTCGGTCCCAGGAAGTCGGTAAGTTCCCTATTGCCCCGTCCTCCTTTGTGCCCGGGTACATCAAAATGCACTATGCGGTCCGACCTGTGCTTTTCCAATGCCTCATAAACAGGTGCTCTTCTCTGATCCAACCCTTTACCTCCTACGAGTCGTAAATATTCATGCCGCTGAAGATCTCTATCATCTCTCTCCTCAGCCTGTTTATTATATCAAGCCTTTTCCTGGGCGGCAGCTCATAAACGTCCTGGTTGAAGAGATAGTTCTGCAATTCTATGTCCTTTATAAGCATTTTTGTGTGGAACATATTAGCCTGGTATACATTCACATCGACAGCGTCGTATCTCCTCAGGGTCCTGTCGTCTATATAGTCCTGTATCGACGTTATATCATGATCGATGTAATATTTTTTCCCGTGTATGTCCCGGGTGAAGCCCCTTACCCTGTAATCGATAGTTATGATATCCGAATCAAAGCTGCCTATCAGAAAATCCAATGCATTCAGCGGAGAGATCTTTCCGCAGGTGGAGACATCGATATCCACCCGGAAAGTCGAAATTGCATTATCTGGGTGGTGTTCGGGGAAGGTATGAACGGTTATATGGCTTTTATCCAAATGGGCATGGACGGTATCGCTATACATGTACTTGCCGTTCAGTTTGCCCTGGTTGCAGGACTCGTCGATTTCATGGGGAAGCAGTTGTCCTTCAGCTATAAGGATGTTGACCGAAGCCCCCTGTGGTTCATAATCCTGCTTGGAGATGTTGAGTATGCTTGCTCCGATAAATTCTGCTACCTTGCACAGGATATTCGTAAGCCTCTCCGAATTATACTGCTCGTCTATATACTCGATATAATCATTCTTTTCCCTTTCGCTCGCGGCATAGCATATGTCGTAAATATTGAAGCTGAGGGATTTAGTAAGATTATTGAAACCATACAGGGTCAATTTTTTCTCCAACCCTAACACCACAACCCTTCTGTACCATTATGAAAAGCTAAATATTAGAATATGTATTTAAATTGAAAAAATTATTGTATGATTCTCTTTAAAATGCAAATCCAAATAATGTTTGCGACAGAAAGTACTGGATAAGAAACTTACAAGTCTTAGCACCGAAAAGCTCTCTTATGCTCCCAAATTCGATGTCCGCGTTGCAGGCTGATGAAAAATGTAGTAAAATCAGAAACAATCTATTCCAAAAGGTGACACAGATGAAACAGGAACGGCAGTATCCCAAAGTCATGATATCCTCCAAGGCGGAGCGCAGCGTCAGGAACGGACATCCATGGATATACGGGGAAGAGATCCGCAATACGGAGGGTGAGCCCCAAAACGGCGGGCTTGTGGATGTGTTTGCAGGAAATGCATATATGGGTACCGGTTTTTACAACAGTGCCAGCAAGATCACAGTCCGGCTCATATCGCGAAACGCAAACGACGTGTTTGATGCCCGCTTTTGGCGCCGCCGCGTGGAGTATGCCGTTCTTTACCGCAAAACCGTCATGCCGGGTCCGGACTTCGCCTGCTGCCGCCTCATCCATGGCGAGGCAGACCAGATGCCAGGGCTTACAGTTGACCGGTACGGCAGCATCCTTTCCGTTCAGATCACAAGCCTCGGCATGGAGCTTGTAAAGGACATGGTGTACCATGCCCTATGGGATGTTCTTTCCGTAATGGGTGAAACCGTCACAGGCATTTATGAGCGCAATGATATTGAACTGCGTACACGTGAAGGTCTGCCGGAATATAAGGGCTGGTACCGGTCAGATATCATCCCCGCTCCGGGATCCCCCGTAACCGAGATATGCGAGAACGGAGTCAGATATCTTGTAGACGTGGAGAACGGGCAGAAGACCGGCTTTTTCCTGGACCAGAAGTACAATCGGGCCGCCGTTGCCCGTATCGCAAAGGGCAAGAGGGTACTGGACTGCTTTACCCATACCGGTTCCTTTGGCCTTAATGCGGCGTTGGGCGGTGCGGAACATGTTACCTGCGTCGATATATCTCCGTCTGCCATCGACATGGCAAAAGCGAACGCTGTCCGCAACGGGCTGGAAGGCAAAATGGATTTTCTCTGCGAGGACGTGTTTGACCTGCTTACGATGCTGGCAGACCGGAAATGCCGTGACTTTGACTTCATCATCCTGGACCCGCCTGCCTTTACGAAATCCCGCAAGACGGTACATTCAGCATCCCGCGGCTATAAAGAGATCAACCTGAAGGCAATGAAGCTGCTTCCCCGCGGCGGATATCTGGCCACCTGCAGTTGCAGCCACTTCATGACGGACGAGTTATTCCGCAAAACATTGTCCGGTGCCGCTAAGGATGCATCCGTTTCCCTAAGGCAAATAGAAGCCCGTCAGCAGGCCCCGGACCACCCGATCCTGTGGAACGTTCCTGAGACGGACTACCTTAAGTTTTATATTTTCCAGGTCGTATGACCTGTAATCCTTATCAGATTTCTGCCAGGTGAAGATGAAATATTCCAGAGTGTTGAAGCGAAGTATTTTTTAGTTGCGGTCAACCAATAAATAAACAGCATAACCAAATGAGAACATGACATTGAGTATGACTTGAAATTCTCATATTATTTGATCTTCTATGTTATAGTCAGTGCCGTCATACGATCGGGTATTTGAAGACAGGAGGTTTCAGGTTGGACTACGAGGAATCGCTGAGGATCATAGAGGAATCTTACGTCAAGGAGACGTACTGTCTGAAGTGCAAGAGATGGCGCTCCGGACTCAAAGATCACACGTGTCCGATTAAATATACCATATCTCTGGACGGTTACCTGAGGGGGATCGCAGACAGGCTGTTTGAGCTGGGGATCCCCCCGAAGAAGGCGGAGTATTGGCTGGACTGTGATGACAGACAGTCTAAGATCTACAAAGTAGGACTTTTTGTGGATTTACGAGATCTGCTAAATTGTGAAGTGCTCGGGGTGTTGCCCGAAGGATGGCGCTATTTCAGAGAGGATAATGCCGACGGAAAGATATGCACGATCGGATATGTCGACCGCGGGCACTATAAGGGAGTATTAGCTGCAAAACAAAGGATCAAAGAAATCGCAAAAGAGTTTGAGGAGTTTCTGGATACAGTTGACAGCGTAACAGTAAATGCTTTACTGCTATTATCGGGGGATTAGTTATGGAAGTCTTACAGGCAAACAGTTATTGCATGGAATGCAGACAATGGGTCACTGACGGCAGCAAGCACGAGTGCCCGATAAAACACAGAGCCCTGATCGATACCAATATGAGCGGAGTTGCAGACAGGCTGTATGCCCTGGGCGTCGTACCCATGATTGCATTTTATGGATTCAGCAATGACGCGGATGATACATACAGGCTTAGGATCTCAATCGATTTGCATCAGTCTTTTATACACGAAGTGCTGGGAGGTTTGCCCAGGGGCTGGGAATACTGCCGGGATGATGGCAGGATAAATTCGCTGGAATTCAACGACTGGCACAGCTGTTTTGAAGAAGACGCGGATGCACGAGTATCAGAAATCATTAAGGAGTTTGAAGAATTTTTAGACAGCCGTGATATAGAAGGCACCAGGGCTTTGACGCTGCTTGCAGGGGATCAGTGAAAACCGGCCGGGTCCCGTCAAGTCATAGGTCATGATGCAAGATATTTCTGAATAAGAGCACTTCAATGATACCATAGAAAAATGATACCATTTAACATGGTTGGGAGATGTAACAGATAATGAAGATATTGATAACGGCATTCGAGCCTTTTGGCGGAGAAAAAGTCAATCCTGCCTTGGAAGCTATGAAGCTGTTGCCGGACATGATCGATAACTCTAAGATACTGAAATTGGAGTTGCCAACTATTTTCAAGAAATCCGTCGAAAAGGTCTGGCAATATATAGACATGCATAAACCTGATATTATCGTTTCCTTGGGTCAGGCGGGCGGAAGGGCTTATATATCTGTTGAGAGAGTCGCTATCAATATTGATGATGCATCAATAGCTGATAATGATGGCAACATGCCAGTAGATCTGCCAATCTTTGAAGATGGTGAGAATGCCTACTTTTCAAACCTGCCCATCAGGAACATGGCGGAGGCCATAAAGAAAGCCGGAATTCCTGCCAGGATTTCGAACACGGCAGGAACCTATGTGTGCAATCATGTAATGTATGGAGTTCTTTATAAGATCCATAAGGAGAATCTGAATATGAAAGCCGGTTTCATCCATGTTCCTTATATTCCTGAACAGGTAATCACCAAGCCCGAAAGTCCCAGTATGTCCCTCGAACATATCGTCAAAGCAATTGAAGTTGCATGCATGGAATTGGTATCTTAGTTATCTATAAACACCAGTTAATATAGACCAATAAATAATGTTTTAGCAACAAGAACCACTGCTCAGTCAGTGGTTTTTTTATTGCAATACCACCCGACATTATATGACAAAGCCGATCCGCAGGTCATTCATGCGTCCATCAAACTGCAGCATTTTGTCGAAATATCGAACCTCATGGGGCCAACCTGCATAAAGTGTAATGAGCTCGGACTCTATATTTGATCTGGAGGCTGATTATGAAACGAAAGTGCATATATATCATATCTATGGCCATCTTCATGCTGGTCATAGGCCTGTTCTTCCTGCCGAATGATGCCTCAGCAGCATCGCCGCCCGCAACGCTTACTGTTGACGGAGTACCGGTAGGAACCTATCCTTCTGTACAAGAAGCTGTCAATGCGATCGAAACTACCCCCGGTGTTACTTTTGTGGTTGAGATCGCAAACGGGACAGTTACCGATCGTCTGCAGATCCTGCAGCACCCGGACAAAAATGTGGTCGTAAAGCCGCAGGCCGGAGCTACCGTCACATTTACGAATACGATCACGATAGACGGAAACGGAAACTATAACAATCCTGAATATGTGCTGATACAAGGCCTGAATTTTGACTTCTCCGCAGGCAGTCCTGCTGAATGTATCGATCTGGACTTTGTAGATGATCCACAACCACCTGGCCGCCATTGCTATCCACATAATGTCACGATCAATGGTTGCACATTCAAAGGTGTTCTTGATCAGGTTGTTGCAGTCCAAAGTACAACCGGCGGTATGAGAAACATAGCAATAATGAACTGTACCGCAACTGATATGCACAGCCTTGC
>ENA-UPSA01001958-UPSA01001958.1-bioreactor-metagenome-genome-assembly--contig:-NODE-1958-length-16336-cov-31.511578_pt1 | contig 16336 bp, 10 predicted proteins | sample MGYA00238183_ERZ773288 | MGnify/ENA primary metagenome ERZ773288 (study PRJEB29028, sample SAMN07631243) | bioreactor metagenome | isolation source: Switchgrass digestor | place: USA: Dartmouth... | reverse complement strand
AGAACCTAACTTAGAAAAGCTAAAAAATTGTCTTGACAAGTGGGGGCATTATAACCCATCACCCCGCAAGATGTAAAATCTTTATCGCTACCTATATATAATATTTATAATATTCAAATATTATAAAGCAATCATGTTGTACATTTTATCAATTTCATCAAGCAATTCATCTGATAAATCATCTGGATTATATACATAAAAATAGTACTTGTCATCCTGCTTCCAATATACTTCAACCCTTAAAAAAGATTGCTGCAGCCTTAACGTTATAAGATTTTTTCTCTTTTCTTCTCTTCGTTCAACTTCAAATATAAAGACATTCCTCCTTGGCTCTCTATCATTTCTCCACGTGCTTTTATATAAATATCCTTTGTTATGCAGTATCCAATTTTTCAACTATGTTAACTACAATAGGAGAAAGTTCTCTAAAATTATCATTCGATTTAAAGGCATCTAAATTCGTCATACAATTCGTCTCGATTGTTTTTAACAACTTTTAAGAATGCAAAGAAAAGTCCTGAATATTCAGGGCTCCATACTAAATCATCTCTTATAGATTTTAGGCTTTTTTATTATGCTATCAATTTGTCATATTACTTAACTTCTCATAGATTTCAGCCAACATGTATTCCATAAATATGTCTTTAAGAACTCAACCATTTAGCCCTCTACACCCTAATAATTAATACTAAAAACTGTAACCTTTCAGACTTTACATTTCAGAGTTAAGTTTATTAGCATTATATAAATAATAGTTAATTATATCTCATAAAACTACTATTTTAAATCAAACAATGTTTTCTATCTTTTTAAGAATCCTTTCCGCCTTATTTGCATCCAACTCCACCTTTAAGACCTTTCCTATTTGCTCTAATAACTTAGAGTCTTTCATTGTTGCTTTTTGGATAATGAAGTCCAATTTACTAATAATTTCTTTAGTTATATTGTCATTTGATGTAACATTCTTATTTTCAGACATATTGTTTACTTGCTTACTCCTTTGCTTTGACGCATTTCTAATGTCATTAGAAATGCATTCTGCTATGTTTTTTAATTTTTCCATTAATAATATATACGCATCATTTTTCTCAAAATCGTCCCTTCTTGCATTCGGAATAATGTTATCATCAAAAACTAACACTTCTCCCTGAACCCAACCATTGAATCTTTCCTCTTTAAAAATTGGATTTAATAGAAATCTGTCACCAATCATTATGCCAGATTTTCTTACCCTTAAACCTTTAACTTCTTCATCCAACACAGTTCCTAAAAGTTTACACTTTCCATACCAAACTAGTGCAATTAATTTTCCATTGTAATCATCTGTAATTTCATAAAAATGTACTCCTTCAAAACTATCTATTACTTTACGGCTGACATCTGTATAAAATCTGGTCTTGTAAGGCTTATAAATTTGTTTTAAACTATCCCTGCTTTCCCCTAAGAAAATATTATAATTCACCCAGTCAATCTTCAGTTCTGAAAGTTTTTTATATATATCATCGGCATATTTAAATTTATTAGTATCAAAAGGTACTGGAGCAACTTGTTTTATGTAACTATAAACCTTATCAAATTCTAATAGATTATATTTCTTATTCACATTTTTCAATATCACTCTAAAATAATGTTTTTCTGGACTTTCCTTTTTGTATTGTATATTAGTAACTTCTTTAATCACATCTGAAAGAGTATATGACTCAAATTCCCCTGGTATTAAAAGTCTATTTAACCTCGCTGCATCAAAAGTGATTATGGAACTTGTATCTTCACCGTAATATGATGTTTCAAAAATAACGCTGTCACAGTAACTCAATCCACCCAATCTACCAATACCTCTAAACCCCTTATTTATACCAAGGTTTTTGTTAGATTTTCCAATGTTTAAAAGAACTTCAGGAGCGTCTTTTAGACTAACACCAATACCATTATCTTCAATAATAATTGAAGATTCAGTTTTATTTATAATGATATTAATATAAGTATTCTCATAGTTAATAATTCCCTTTCTAACTGCTTCGTCTATAGCATCTGTTGAATTTTGAATGTATTCTCTGTATATTATAAAAGGATTTGTGTACATACCCATAGTCAATGATTCAAGAGTATATTTCCCTACAATTACATTATTATCCATAATGTCCCTCCTCAAAACCATTAATTAAATAATGACAACTGATATACCAGTTTATTCTTTACTTCTAGTAGCAAGGAATCTAGTTGTTCTTTATCCATAATACTACTATAATTTGCCGTTAATGTTTCAAATATCTTCTCGTATTTATCTGCCAATAATTCGCTAATAGTTGATTTGTTATTTTGTTTTAAAGCCATAATAAGCCTATTACATTCACTTACAGTAAGCAGATTTAGTTTACTGCACCACTTTATTAGTGTAAGATAATAAGGGTTAATATAAGCAGAATTAGTATAACATAATAATTCAATCACACGTTCATTTTCATAATTATCATGAATCCATATATCAATTAACTCATTGACAGCATCCTGACCGAAAAACCTAAAAAAAGATTTAATTTGAGTTGAATTAAGTTTAAATTTAACCATATATTTAGCAAGATGCTTCATCATAAGTTTACATTCGCTAGTTATATAGTAAATAACCTCTTCCATCAGTTCATCTTCCATTTGTATTTCAAGTTCCTCAAGAACTGTAATTATTCCAAACTCGCTAAAGTAATGTATAAATATCTTCCTTATTTCCTTATCATCAATACTTTTTAGTGCCTCCGTAGTAAACTCATTTTTGCTAATAATTTTTTTAAATTTAATTGTTTGCTCCTTAGTTAAATTATTATATAATTTTTTCCACTCTTGTCTTAGTCCTTCCCATATTTCAAATTCCTCTTTTTTCTTTAACCTCTCATCTTCTGATATACGACTAATTTTTTCGGGTTTGCCCCTGGTGGCAATATAGTCTTCAGGCATAAGTAATACCATCATATATTCATCCACATTTCTACCAAAAGCCGCTTCAAAAAATGATTTACTTGAAACCCCCTTACCCTGTGTAGGGATTAAAATTCTCTGTATTGCTCTTAAATATTTCATATTCCAGTGTTTTTCGCTAACATATCCTCTTTCTTTAGCGTCTAATGGTATATAACGCATTGGGAAAGAAAATATATGTATGCGTTCTTTTTTTTCTTTTTTTCTTCTTTTGTTAACCATGTCTTGATAATCTACATTAATTCGAAGTCTATTATATAAATCTTCTGGCTTGTCCGCTTCATATTTAATGCCTTTACATACAAAATCATCTGCATTATATAACAAATAGTTAGATAAATGAGTAATATCATACTTTACGGCCAAGTCTAATGCTTTCAGGTAATTTTCTTCATCCGCTATATGGTCAAATGCTATCCTTGCAGGTCTTAAAGCAATTTTACTTAGTAGTTTAACCTTTTCCTCACTAAATAGTAATGCGTCCAACCCTTGGTTGAAATCTACATATCGATTATTTTTTTTACCTGTTACAGGGTTAATATAGGTGGCTCCTCTCCCGAAGCCAAGTTCAATGATTTCATCAATAATTTTGTTAAAATCCTTTGATTTAAGAATATTATTATCCATTAATAATAAATCCTTCTTTTCACCATATTTCTCTTTTATTTCATTTATCTGGTCTTTAATAGAAATATATGACGTGTACTCAGGTTCCAAGGTTTTAACAGCACAAAATTCACAATTCATTCCGCAGCCGCGAGTTGCATAAGCAAAGTAAGCATTATTACTTGGGTAAATATATTCTGTATTATCAAGTATGCTATAGTCTGGCGTCAATGTATCAATATTAACTCCATCATCATAGCCAATTAACATTGAATCGAACAACTGACCTTTTATTGGCTTAATTCCAGTAGTTTTTTCAAATTCTTCAGCCATTAAGGTTGCCAGTATTCCCCCCGAGTAAACATTCGATTTATCGGCCACCAATGTTTTGGCATATTCAATCGTATCTATGGTAATTTTCCACTCGTATGTAAAAAGTGTAGATACATATACCCTATCCCATTTTTTTTGCGAAATAATATTATCTACACTTTTTATAAAATCTTTTAGATTATTCCCGTATTTATCTATATAATATTTCGACTTATATAACTTTTCTTTTACTTTATCACTAACCCTCTCTGGAACCTTTCCTTTTGAAAACCAAACAAAATCCTTTCGTATTTCTTTGTGATAATATGCTATTTTCATCAACCCTAAAGGTGGATACTTACAATAGTATTCAGGTTCTATTAATAATATATTTGCCATTTATTTCACCTTTCCAAAATAAAATGCAACTTCATTATATCACGTTAGGAGTTAAATGTCGATGCTTTGCTACTATAAAATTTCAGGCAGGAAAAAATCCCCTATATCTGCAGTATTTCAATTACATAAAGATAAAATCTGGCTCTCGTATAACCCACATATAACTGTTTACTGTCCAGCGGTTCTTCGTTTATGTGATTTAAAAGAATAACCACATCAGCCTCTAACCCTTTAAACCCTTGTATAGTTCTAAACATTATTTCATTATCTAATAATTCCCTGTTTTCAGTGACAAATTGAAAATTCGCTAAATTTTTTTTACCATTAAGAATAGAATTTTCTATACTTCTATTCGATAATACAACTATAGATTTATTACTTACACATTCTTTTTTTATTAATGTATTCAGCAGTTCCTCTAATTTTCTTATAGCATGTTTACTGTGCTTGAACTGTATTTTTTCAGGTTCAACACCTTCTATCGTATTAGGTCTTATAGAAGTTCCAAGATTAGTTTCATTTACAACCCATTTATATATACCTGCTGTATTTCTAATATTTTCTGTCAATATAAAGGGTGGATAATCTATCATAAATGCATTGCCAAAATTTCTTTTAAAAATATTCTGATTTTCATCGTAAAATACATATAAATATGACTGTTTTTGGTCTTTTAGAAGTAGTCTTACACAATATGCCCACTCCTCATTAAAATCCTGTGCTTCATCAACAATAATGCAATCATATTGTGGAAGATTTAAATGTTTATCAAAAATGTCCGCCACGCCACTCAATTCTCTATTTTTAGAAAACAGTTTTTTATATTGATTATATCCAAGTATTGAGATAATCAATGAATGAAACGTATGACAATCTATATCATATGTTTTAACAATACTATTTACAAATTCATTTAATTGTTTATTAAAGCATAAAAATAAAACTTTCTTATGCCGCTCTGCTTCTTGTATTGCTTTTTTAATACCTATCCACGTTTTTCCTGTTCCAGCAGCGCCTATAATAAATGCCTGCTTATAGTTATGTAAAAAATCTATATAGTTATCTTGGATTCTATTAATTTGCTCAAGTTGCCGACTCCTAATCTCTATAAGTGAACCAGCAGCAGCCGATAAAGCAATTCGTTTATTTACCATTTTTATAAAACTAATCTGCTGGTCTGAAGAAAATGAAATAAAATTATGATTTACACCTCTCCAGTAATTAAATATATCATAAACTCTTTGCTCTAAATTATTAAGGTCTTTATAATCAATTATTAAGTTTTTGGGACTCTCTGGTCCAAAATCTTCATTAATAGAATAAAATGGGAATGCAACTGCAAACCCATATACACCTTTATAAAAATACCCAAATTGTTCTTCATAATAATTTTTAAAATAGTACATACTCTCTTCCGCTTGTTTAAATGGACTTTTTTTTAGGACCCTGTAATCCTCATCATATTCACTATCTAATATTCTCCATTCATCACCAACTTTTTTAATTTCTTTTCCACCTTTCACTTCAACAGTCAAATATCCATAACTGGGATGAAATATGAGAAAATCACACTCACTGTGTTTTTTTATCCCATCTATTAATGTAAACCACTTTATTGAGTAAAACACTGAAAATTTATTTGAAAGTTTATCTTTTAATGCTTCATAAAAAACTTTTTCTGATTCAGTATAGTTATAATTTTCTATATTTTTAGGATACATGTTAGCCATTCAAAGCGTCCTCCCAAAATCCATGAATTTTCTCCCCTGAATCTTTATCATACCATCCTATCAAGAATCTTCTATCAAGGTCTTTATTGAAATGTATACAAGATACTTCATTTAGATACAAGCATCCAGCACAAGCCCTGTCCCTTTCAATGCATATAGGGTCAAATATACACTTTTCTAATTCACTTCTCATTGATGTAAGCCATTTATCAAAATATGCTTCAAACAAATTAAACAAAGCCCCTAAACTAAACCCTTGTGAGTTTTGGCAATATATAAATATGGCAGGTATATTAGGCAAAATATATTCTGATAACGAATTTTTATCCAACCCACATAAATAGGCTGCTTGCTTCAAGAATGCATGAGACATTGAATGCAACAGATTATAGACATAATAAGTTATACTATCTTCCATTCTATTTATATTAGAAAAAGTTGATATTTTATCTGTATTAACATAATTTATAAACCACTTTTTTAATTCAATATCGTTTGACATATCAGGAGCAGCATTTTGGGATAAAAACTTATTTAATATCAACCATTCTACAATCCTTTTTCTATCAATTTCAAACAGAATACCTTCTGTATTTAATTTAGTAGCATAAACATTTTTCTTTTCACTACGTTCTTGTGGAAATGCAGTTAATGTTATAGGTTTCTTTGATTTTGCCGCTTCCACAGGGTCGCTATTCTTTCTTGTATATCCATATGAACAAAATACAAAAGGTACATTTCCACTGGCTTGCACAGTTTTTATTCCAAACTTATCGGCAGTTTTGTCATAGTTTTCTGGTCTGGAGTGTGTGTTCAAAATTTTTGAAATCATCTTGGCATCCTCTAAAGTTGACACACTACTTGCATTTAAGATTCTTTTAAATTCAAGTATTTCAATTGCTTGTTTCTTCAACTTATTTGCATCCTGAATTACAATATTTATATCAATATAATCCTTAATTTTATCAACTTCTGAAGTAGAAGAAAGACCGCTAACAGCCATTTTGGCAAAATTTTCGGCTTGCTCTTTGGAAAGACCGTTATTCATAAATTGTTTAACCATTAACTGATATTGCACATTTTTCGTTTCATCAGTTTCTTTGGGAATACCATTTTTAATTAGGTTTTTATAGTTAAGTTCATCTATTTGCCCCAACCAGTAAGCCAATATAACCTTTGCACCTGATTCTTCGTTAGATAGAAACTCTTCTTCATCCATATCCAGTAAATCAATTAAAGAAAAAGAAAAAGGTATATAGTTAGATTGGTCTAAAGCATTTTGGGGAAATAACAATTTCCCACAGTTAGGACATTTTTTCCTCATTTCCAAAGTTATACCGTCTTTGCTGCAAACGAAAGCAAATCTTCCTGTATATTTTAGAAAATCGAAACTATGTACTTGATTTGGACAGGGTCGTGGTGTTACAGGTCCTGCCCAACCGCATTCACATGCATAAACAAGACTAATTTGTTTTAGTGATTTTTGGCAACACTGACTTAAACCGTTACCATATTTTAAAAAAGCATCACTTGATTTAAACGCATACACCTTTCTACAACCACTACAGAAAAAAGTTAAAGGATTTACTTCTGCAATTATATCTGGATTTATTCCTCCTCTTGGAGTTAGAACATCATAGGTTTTTTCTGATATTTCAGAACCAAAGTTACTTATATTGCCTCCGTTTTTAACAAAAGATTCAGTTAGCAACCTTACTTGTTCAATAAGCCTTTTTTTGTTTATCTCCTGTAACTCCCCACTGTTCCAATTCTTTACTCTCGCTGTGTAAGCAGTTCTTGTTTTTTTGATATAAAAATCTATCCATGAATCTGGCAAGTATTTGTATAATGCTTGGTTAAGCCCCCTTTGCATTTCGTTATCCTTAACTTCCATAATATTCACCCCTATTCCAATTTAATCTTAACAGGCTTATCTGTATCACGCAGACTTGTCATTGGACTATACAATCCATTTCCTAACTTTTCAATACCATCTATAATATAGTAATCCTGCGCATCATAAGATTTAGTAATTATCTCACTAAATATATAATTTATTTTTTCAATAATATATTCACGATACTGATTACCTAATTCCTCAACAGTACCGTTTTCCTTTATACATCCATAGGCTCTTAAAATATGGTTAGTAACTTCTTCTTTTTTAATTCTGCCTCTCTTAATAGCCTCTTTCAAATTCTTCATCTGATAGATATTACCAACCTCGTACTGTAAGTTCTTATCATAGTAATTTATTATAATTCCAGCAAAAATCCCTGGCAAGGTTTTTTCCACTGCCTTTGTTGCCCAACGGTTTATTGGTACAGGCTCAACCAAAATATCCTTATATTCATGGAATTTTACAAAATTTTTCAAGTAACTTTGGTCTTTTTCCCTTGCAGGACGCATAATCATAATTATCAGACCTGGATATTTCCTGCCACACCTACTATATGCTTGAATGTATTCAGCCGTATTTCCAGGCATTCCAAAGAAAAACATAAGATTAAATTTGTCTGCATCTACTCCATGAGATATCATACTTGTCGCTGCAATTAAATTGAACCCTTCAAACACATTCTTTGTTGTTTCGACTTCTGCCAAAATTTTCCGCACATCCTGAAAGGTATCATCGCCTGTCATTTTTCTCTCATCAAAGGGCTGTATACCTTCGGCATCAAGTTCAGTATTAATAGGGTCATCCAAGGCACTTAACACCCTGTTACCATCCAATTTTACATTGTTATATTCAAGGAATATCCAATAATCTTTTAGGATGTTATATACTTCTTCTTCATTTTTAATATCTATTCCTTCAATATTCATCATTTTAGATGGATTCTTATAATAATCCCAAATAATTTGTTTTAGATATTTCATTGAATATACCACGCTGTTAATTATTGCTTTTCCATAGGGTGCATACCCAAGTATAAATCTATTAATTTCAGTTTTATCCACATAAGAATAAAAATTTCTATCTAAATATGGCGACTGACACGGAAATCTTATCCCATCTTTTAAATACAAATGATACAATTGTGATTCAAAAAATGATATAGTTGCAGTTGCTCCTATAATTTTTATTTTCTTCTTTGACTTAGTCAAGTTAGCAATCATATATTGAAAAAAGGTTTCATAATGAGCGTCAAAAGCCCCTAAAGATTCCCTAATTAAATGAAGTTCATCTTGTATAAGTAATGTAGGAGCAGGGTCGTACAAATCTACTTCCTTATACTCAACTATATCTACTTTGCATACTTCCCTTTCAGTGCATCTTGTTTTGCTTGTATATCCATGTATAGGACAGTTGTGTGTCACTTCACCAAAGATATTTCTGAAATCAGACTGATATCCAACAGCAGCCAGTTTATCTATTGTACTTATTATGACAGAAGGTATATATCTATATATTTCTCTATCAACAATATAAAGAGGTAAAATACCTCCAGAAGGACAATCTTTATTACTACAAACATGTAGCAATCTCAAACTTTCTGTATCCAACATTATATTGATGCTCTTATTCTGGCAGAAAGGGCATTTATCTATGATTTTATAATCTTCATTTAGTTCTTCTTGACTCTTTTTTGCCATTTCCTCCAATACTTCTTTGCTCAGAGAATTAGGAGTATTCACGTCTCCTACATAATAACCTAAAGAAAAAACATCGGAATTTTTAATTTCTTGGCAATTCTTTCTCTCTATCTCTGCTGATGCTAATATATCAGCCATTCTTCCTACCTGCTGAACAGACAGAAGTCTTAGCGGGTATTTAACTATTGCAGTATTACCTGATGTTTTTCCCCTGAGTCTATCAAAAAATAATGTAAATACAATAATTCCTAAAAAGGCTTCTGTCTTACCTCCTCCAGTAGGGAAGTATAGCAAATCTACCTTATTAATAAATGATTTATCTATCTTTTGTTCTCCGTATTCGCACACACTAACATCAGGTATAAGTGACACTATAAAAACAATCTGAAATAACCGCCAACTATCATAATTTTTGGTACTCCTTGCAAAGGCTTTGTTCATTAGTATAAAGGCATTTTTGATGTAATCATAGTCCTCTATCATGCTAATGCCATATTTAAATCTATTAATCTCAAATTCAAACGCTTTGATTTCTTCCTCAAATTGTTTACATGCCTTATTATTGCTCTCAGTATCAGAAGCAAGACAATGTTTCCTGTTGTTAAAATCTTTCCTCCAATTGTCTAATTCCTGAAGCATTTTACTATGTATATCTTTTAATGTTTTTACAGGCTCATTGATTAAATCTTTAAACTTAACTACCAAATCTTCCCTTGTCTTTAGTCTATATTGTATGAAAAGAGGCAAATGAGTAGTTTCCAATATTTTAGGGTTTTCTTCATTCCAGATAATACTACAGTTATGTCCAATCCCTCTCTGGGTCTTATCATATTTGTAATCATCATTAAAATATTCCATATTTATTGGCTGATAGTCTGACCCAAATATTTCTATCTTTAAGCCAGAATTGAATAATATATCTAGATGTGCCTTCACTATACTTTTTCTATAACTTTCTGGTTTAGTTTCATTAATTAGATGTACAGAAACTTTCAATAAATCATTAGCAAATGGTTTTATCTCTACTTCAATAGAAAACTCCCACTTTGGAATAATAGGAGTTGGTTCTGATATATTTTTCAAATAATCTTCCCAATTTTTCTCGTTTTTTATATTATTTATTAAACTAACACTAATCTTCTCTCTTACCACTCTATAAGTATTTGATTTTTCATTGATTTCGTCTATTGTTTTAGCAAGAATATTTATAAAATAATCATGATACTTTACATAACCAACACCTTTTGAATAATTAAAAATATCTGATAACTTTACTTCAATATCGTATCTACCATCTCCTATAGACGTTTTTTCGTATACAGGAACAATATCTATACTTTCTTTTGCTTTTTGTTCCAGTAAGTCATATTGTTCAAAATCTAAATCATCTTCGATGTCTTGTATGTCCTTAAACTTAGTTTCTCTTTTGGTTTGAATGATTTTATCTCTTTCCTCAATCGCATTCTTTTGTTCTTCCAGTGTTGGGAAAACTCTATAATAGAACTCCCCTATGGGCGAAACCTTAATTATTGTCTTGCTTAAATCGGATTGTTTAATAATAAAGTCAACACCAATTTGATTTATATTTGTCTTTGAAGAACGTTCATTATTATCAACACCTTTGGGGGATAGTTTACCGACATAGAATCTATCCTCTGGACTCTTTTTCCCATCAATATCAACAACACGGACCTCGTTTCGACCAGTTATTTTGGATATGTATTCATCAATAACCTTCGATAAAAATATCGCCTTATTGGCATTTTCCTTATTAACCATTTATCTAACCTCCTATGCTGATAAACTTTTGAACCATAGTTGGTTTTACTCCGATAACCCCATATAACTTTTCTGTTAACATTAAATATTCATCATATGTAAACTCATCCTTGTTTTTCTCCAACATAGATAAACAGAAAACAAACTGGTTTTGGTCCCTAATGCTATCAGTACGCATATCTGCTATATAGTTTTTTTGACGGTTCACAAAAACCTCAAAGAAATCTTGACAAATACTCATTTTAAGCATGTATTCTGGCATATTTCTTTTCATATCTACGAACTTTAGAAAAGACATCACATCATTTTCTGGATGTGTCTCTGAATAATCGAGTATCTCCTTAAACAGCCGATGATGCTCCTTAAATACTGGATTAAAGCGACTTGCCGCTAACATTAAATCGCAAATTTTTTCAAATTCTAAGTCTTTTTCGGATGAATAAATTAACTCTTCAAGACCTTTGCATAATGAAATACTTATATTTTTAGTTTTATTAATCAGATTTATCAACTCATTATCATTAATTACGTCATTAATCTCAACCGTCCTACCCTTTAAGTCCCTTGATAATTTATCAATTCTTTTTAATAAGCCGTCTGTGTTAGGTTCCTTTATATCAGTTGATTTTGCATTTTTGTTTAAAGTCTTCTCTTTAATTTCTTCCAGAAGCAAACTGCTGCCTAAACTTTCTACATCGATTTCCATGTATTCACTACAAATAATATTTTTGCACTTTATACATCCATTTCCTACTGCACCCTCATTACAAAATACATTTTTACTTACATTTATAACTTCCTCAACTTCTATAGTTTGTCCTACTAATAAATTACCATCTATAATGCCACCACCTATCATACCCGAATAGATAAAGGCATCATCAGCAACGTTAATTTCATTTACAACAATATTTTTAAAACATTTTAAACTACCTGTTACATAAAGAGAATCGCATTTTATAGTACCAAAGCATATTAAATCCTTTAATACCTTTATATTAGATGCTTCGATATTTCCAAAAACAGTTAGTGAATAATTTGCATTAATATTTCCTGTAGTTATTATATCTTGTATCATAATTGCAGAACTATCTATCTTGATGCTATCCGTATCATTAACTGTTCTATAAAATACTAACTTATCTTCTGCCATTGTATCTGCATTGGTAAAATCCAATTCTATCATAGAGTATCACCTCACTCGTTTATAGAATCCAGTAAAAGCCTCGAATAAATAGACTTATCTCTATCCTCTGTTAATATAATATACAAATAATCACGTGCTCTTGTACACGCAGTATATAATGTATTTATATTTTTATAGAAATCCTCCTTATATTGCTCTAACTCTTCTATATCACCAGAAAAAGTACTTATATTTTTTGTTTTGTAATAGGCTCCTAGAGGCTTTAAGCCACAAATAATTATAGCCTGAAAATCCAATCCAAGAGATGATTCTATTGTGCAAAGTGAAAGGCCTCTTCTATCTCCATATAAAACTCCATATGATTCATCAGTTGAAATAAGTTCACTGTATTCTAAGTAATAAATATTCAACTTATCCTTTAACCATTTATAAATATAATAACTTTCTGGCACATATTGTCTATAATAAAACAATACTGCTATTTCTGATAAAGGTATATTTCTTTCCTCTTTTAAGTATAGTACTTTATTTATTACTTCTTGGGCTTCATTAAATCTATCAGTTAGTATTACTTCAGGTTTAGGTCCATTTCTAAATGCTTTACCACGCAAAAATAAATCTTCATTCATTTCCATGTCAATTCCTAACTTTCTAAAATATACTTTAGCATTCTGTGTAAACCTATCTACAAAAGAATTAATTTGTATTGTATTTCTATAATTCTTTTCTATTCTTATGCTTCTACCAGTATACTTAGGTAGATTAGGATTACCTTGCCATGGGGCATTACCTTGCTTAATGTTTGCAACAATATCCTGCGATTTATCTCCACATATTGTAAAGAAATAATTCTCTGGTACATGGCTTTCTAATAAGTTATAACAAAATTCATACCATTCACTTTTAAATATTTGTATCTCATCTATAAAAATACCATAAAAGCGTCTTGTTATTTTCCCCTTTATTAATGCCTCTCTTGCCTTTTGAAAAGTCCCCTCAAAATCAGACATTTGAAAAGGTATTCCTACTTCAGCCAGCAAATCTTGGCATAGTTTATCAAAAGTACAACACTTAACATTCCTGTTCCTGAACCCAGCAACATTAATTCTCCAATCATATAAGTTGCTTAAATTTCTATTCTTGCAAGTTATCAAAAATTGTTTATCTGGATGTAAACTGGCAACTTTAAAGCATTTCGATATCAGCAGTACACTCTTCCCACTACCCGCACATGCTAATATGAGTTGATGTCCTTTCTTGATATTGTTTATGATATTGATTTGGTCATCATCTAATCGAAGTACATCAACTGTTAAGTCTCCAGGCTTTATTGCATAGTCCTGATTGGAAAATTTACTTGTAGTTTTACCTTCAACCACAGTGTCATATTTGTATTCAGTAATTCTTGGGATAGTGTACTCTGGAGCAATGAGGTGAATAAGTATATTTATACTCTCGTTATCAAAACTTTGCCAGTCTGCACTGTATGGGTAAGATGGGTTGGCAAGTAATAAATCGACAAAATCCTCTATACTTGAGGAAATCATAGTTTTGTATTCACTAAATAAGCAATATTTTTCTGCGAACTCTCTCTCATTTGGACTTGTAAGTACATTTAATAACACATCTTTACTAATAGCAGGTAGATAAAATTTATAACTAAAAGGAAACTTTAAAAAAATATTTTCATTACTTTTTATATTAAAATATCTATGGATAAGTAACTTATTATATAATTTCTCTTCAACCTTTTGTTTCATCATCATAAGGAGGGAAATCATACTTTTAACAATAGAAATATCTTCAAAAAGTACTGTCTCCAAAAAGCATACCCCTCTGGGCAGAATCAATACATTAACACTGTTCTCGCCTACAGGGTTCACTTTTAGCACCATATAACTGTTCGAATCTAATTTGTTTTTTATAAGGCTTATAAACACCTTTTCAGGCTTTGATAATTCCAAGTCTTGATATTCTTGTGGTATAATTATCAATGGTTATCCCTCACCTTTTTAGTTCTTCAATAATTTCATCTAAAAGCATGTCTACGCATTCTTTTGTAAGATTTTTAGTAAGCACATTACTGACTACCCTTAATACTTCCATTTCTCTTTTCCCTAGATTTTTGATATTATAAACCTTTAAATGGTCATTTTTCTGTGTTATATCTAATACCTTCGTTAATTCTTCAATTGTTTCTTCTTTCATCTTTTCCTGTTCTGGAATGGCTGTTTTTAGGTTTGAAATTATATCAATGTTCTGTTTTATCTCTTTTTCAACTAAACTTTTCTCTAAATCCGAATTAAATCCCTGCTGATTAATAGAAACAGCATTGGATACAACCATTTTGGCTTCCTTAATCTTTTTATCAACAGGATTGTTTCTTTGTTTAGACGCTTCTCTAATTTTTCTTGATATATCCGTACCAACCCCTTGAGTCAACTGTTCCATGAAATAATAGTACACATCGTTTTGCTCAAAATCATCTCTTCTTGCATTTGGTATAAGTTTATCAGTCAATATAAAAATCTCACCTTGTGTCCAACCGTTAAACCGTTCTTCTTTAAATATTGGACTCAAAGTTTTTGAATCACCTATAAGAATATTTCCTTTTCTCATTCGCAAACCTGAGATTTCCTTATCTACAATTCCACCCAACCAGGAACATTCTGCATACCAACCAATAGCCATTGAATCATTGTATTCATCTTTAACTTCAAAAATATTTATATCTGATATTCTATCATGGAGTTTCTTTGTCATATCTGAAACAAAACTATCTTTATTAGGCTTAAATATTTGATGTAATTCATTTTGTTTAGTACCAATAAATATAGGGAACTCACTTAAATTTAATCCATAATCATTAAAAGCGTCTTTGATTTGGGACGCCCAAGAAAATATTTTGCTATACGGCACAGGACCTACCTGTCGAATATAGGATTCAATCCTATCAACATCCAATAATACAGAAAATTCGTCTATACCCTCCATTTCAACGACAAAATAATGCAGGTCTTCACTTTCATGTTCCGTATAAAAAGACGTAACTTCCTTTATCACGCTTGTTAAATCATACTGGTCATATTCCCCTGGTATCAAAAGTTCTTTGAGCCTTTTACAGTTAAAAATTACAATTGCTTTCGTATTTTCACCTTTATATGAAGTAGTAAAAATCAATTTATCACAGTAACTTAATCCACCTAATCTACCTATACCCCTAAATCCTCTATTATTTGTATGTTTTTTCTTAGAGTTACCTATATCAGTTAGTGTATTGTATGCCTCATTTGCTTTTACTCCTGCACCATTGTCATAAATAGTAACTTTATATTCATCTTGGTCTATTATAATTTCGATTTTTGCATCGGATATTTCCATGTATCTATTATTTACTGCTTCTTCTATAGCATCTACAGAATTTTGAATATATTCCCTATAAATTATTTTAGGGTCAGTATACATTCCTGTTGTAAGTGACTCCAGCGTATATTTGCCAATCTTAATTACATTTTCCATTGTAACTCCTCAATTCCTATCACTTTTAAAATAAAATTTTAAACAATTACATTTTTCTTGTACAATAATCAATAATGTCGAAGATACCTTATATACTTTTTTATTCGACAAATGTAAATAGAATCCTTTTTATTTTGATAGATTATATAAATAAAGCGCACGCTATAAAGGCATGTACTTTATATCACATACTCCCCAATCACGGCCCCGTACCAATACCGTCAATCCTCCAGCCGCTTTTTTCAGATTCTTTCTTCAATATAACAAATCTTGGCCA
>ENA-UPSA01001949-UPSA01001949.1-bioreactor-metagenome-genome-assembly--contig:-NODE-1949-length-16474-cov-62.242768_pt1 | contig 16474 bp, 10 predicted proteins | sample MGYA00238183_ERZ773288 | MGnify/ENA primary metagenome ERZ773288 (study PRJEB29028, sample SAMN07631243) | bioreactor metagenome | isolation source: Switchgrass digestor | place: USA: Dartmouth... | reverse complement strand
ACGTTCACAAACTCTTAGAGAAGAAATTGATAAAATCATCTCAGAAATTGAGGTGGGCAAATGAGTAAGTTAGATGAATTGATTGCTGAACTTTGCCCTGATGGGGTGGAATATAAAGCATTGGAAGAAATTGCTTCAATAGAGCTTGGTAGAAGAGTTACTAAAGCTGAAATAGATAGAAACCCTGGGCAATACCCTGTTTGGCATGGAGGAGAAACACCTATGGGTTATATAAATAAAACGAATTGCCCTCCTTATACTGTGCTTGTAGCAAATACTGGTAGTATAGGATATGTTAATTGGATTAGTATTGACAGTTGGTGCAGTGATGCAGCTTCAATGGTAATAGTGAAAAAAGATATATTAAGTTCTCGTTTTTTATACCATTTTTTAAAAAGCAAAGAGTTTAAAATAAAAAAATTCAGACGAATCGGTGGAGTTCCAACATTAGAATTAAGAAAACTAAGAAGTTTCCCAATCCCCATTCCCCCTCTACCTGTTCAGCAGGAAATTGTCCGTATTCTGGACAATTTCACAGAGCTTACAGCAGAGCTTACAGCAGAGCTTACAGCAGAGCTTACAGCAAGAAGAAAGCAGTATGAGTATTATAGGGATTTGCTATTGACATTTGGAGATGAGGTAGAGTGGAAGACTTTAGGGGAGATTGGAAAATTAATAAGAGGAAGTGGATTATTAAAATCTGATTTTGTAGAAGAAGGTTTTCCATGTATTCATTACGGACAAATACATACTTACTATGGTACAAGCGCTACTGAAACAATATCATTTGTTTCAGTAGACAAATCAAAAAAACTGAAAAAGGCTAAAAAGGGAGATGTACTCATTGCAGGTGTAAGTGAGAATGTTGAAGATGTATGTAAGCCTTTGGCTTGGCTTGGTGGAGATATATGTATAAGTGGTGATATGTTTGCCTTTAGACATAATCAAAACACAAAATATATAACCTATTTATTACAAACAACAGATTTTAGCAGATACAAAGAAAAATTTGCTCATGGTGCAAAGGTAACAAGGTTAAGACAAGATAAATTATTGGCTTATAAAATCCCTGTTCCACCCTTAGAAGAACAAGAGCGCATCGTAGCTATCCTCGATCGCTTTGACGCTCTCTGCAACGACTTAACCAGCGGCATTCCTGCTGAAATCGAAGCACGGCAAAAGCAATATGAATATTACAGAGATAAACTGTTATCTTTCAAGGAGGTGACGGGATGAGCATTTACAACATCGTTGCCAGTACTGATGAAGCAACGGTTGTTGCTGAATATGTTCCTGATAGTAATGCTAGATCTAGTAAGTATCAAAGTGAAGCTGAACTTGAAAGAGAATTTATTGAATTATTAGTTTCTCAGGGTTATGAATATTTAAATATTAAGTCTGAAAAGGGCTTAATTACTAACTTACGTAAACAATTAGAAAAACTGAATAATTATCAATTTACAGACAATGAATGGAATCGGTTTTTTAATGAAGTCATTGCGAATGCTAATGAGGGAGTAGTAGAAAAGACTAGAAAAATCCAAACTGATCATATTCAAATATTAAATCGTGATGATGGTAAAACCAAAAACATCTATCTGATTGATAAGAGAAACATACATAATAATAAACTACAAGTAATTAATCAATACACTGAACCAGGTGGTAAATACGAAACACGATATGATGTTACGATACTTGTGAATGGTTTTCCAATAGTTCATGTTGAGTTAAAGCGTCGTGGTGTTGCTATCCGTGAAGCTTTCAATCAGATAAAAAGATACCAGCGTGACAGCTTTTGGGCGGCTTCTGGTTTATTTGAGTATGTTCATATTTTTGTTATATCTAATGGTACTCATACAAAGTATTATAGTAATACAACACGAAATTTACATATAAAAGAACAAATAAAAAATGAACGAAGCAATAAGAAAACTAGTAATAGTTTTGAATTTACTAGTTTCTGGGCAGATGCAAATAATAAAATAATCCCTGATCTTGTTGATTTTACGAAAACATTCTTTTCTAAACATACTATTCTTAACATCTTAACTAAGTATTGTGTATTTACATCAGAAAACATGTTACTAGTTATGCGACCATATCAAATAGCCGCAACTGAAAGCATCCTTTCACGCATTATTATTTCTACTAATTATAAGAAAGTAGGAACAATTGAAGCGGGAGGATATATTTGGCACACTACAGGATCAGGGAAAACTTTAACAAGTTTTAAAACTGCTCAATTAGCAGCTTCTTTACCATTTATAGATAAAGTGTTGTTTGTAGTAGATCGAAAAGACTTAGACTACCAAACAATGAAAGAGTATGATCGATATGAAAAAGGGGCTGCTAATGGTAATACCTCAACAAGAATCTTACAAAGACAATTAGAAGATCGCGATGAAAAAGGTAATTACCATGAATATAAAATAATTGTAACGACAATTCAAAAATTAGATTTATTCATTAGGAAGAATAAACAACATGATGTTTACAAAAAACATGTTGTAATTATCTTTGATGAATGCCATCGCTCCCAATTCGGAAGCATGCATCAGGCAATCGTTAAAAGTTTTAAAAACTATCATTTATTTGGATTCACTGGTACCCCAATATTCGCTGTTAACTCAAGACCTACTAACTCATTATATCGAACAACAGAACAAGTATTTGGTGAAAGATTACATACTTATACGATTGTTGACGCTATTAATGATGGAAATGTCTTACCATTTAGAATTGATTTTATCAATACTATTAAGAAACCTGATAATGTTGAAGACAAATTAGTTAGTGGTATTGATTATGAAAGAGCATTAGCGGATCCACAACGGATAAGTGAAATTGTAAATTATGTTCTAGAGCATTTTGATCAAAAGACTAAGAGATCTAGTTTTTATACTTATACAGCTAAATGGGAAGAAAGAGATAAGTATAATCCTAGAAAGATAATTGAAAAAAGAGAAACACGCCGACTCGCAGGATTCAACTCAATATTCGCTGCTGATTCAATTCCTATGGCTATAAAATACTATAAAGAATTTAAGAAGCAAATTCAGGAAAAGAATAAAGACTTGATTATTGCGACCATCTTTAGCTTTAGCCCAAATGAAGAAACTGAAAATGGTCTATTACCTGATGAGGAATTTGATGTAAGTAGTCTAGATAAATCTTATCGTGATTTTCTTGAAGAAGCCATTAAAGACTATAATGAAACTTTTAATACTAATTTTGATACATCAGCAGATAAGTTTGAAAATTACTACAAAGATTTATCGCTTAGAATGAAAAATCGTGAAATTGATATATTGATTGTAGTTAATATGTTCTTAACAGGTTTTGATGCTACTACTTTAAATACCTTATGGGTGGACAAGAACTTAAAACAACATGGACTTATACAAGCATTTTCAAGAACTAATAGAATCTTGAATAGTGTTAAAACCTATGGAAATATTGTCTGTTTCCGTAATTTGAAAAAAGAAACAGATGAAGCTATTGCTTTATTTGGTAATAAAGATGCAGGTGGCATAGTTTTATTAAAAACCTTTGATGAATATTATTATGGCTATGAAGATAATGGTGAACCTAAACCAGGTTATGTTGACCTTATTAATGAGTTAAAAACAGAATATCCTCTAGGACAAGTTATATTAGGAGAAAGAGCTGAGAAGAACTTTATTAAATTATATGGTGCTATTTTAAAACTAAAAAATATATTAACAGCTTTTGATGATTTTACTGGAAAGGAAATCTTATCTGAGCGTGATTTCCAAGATTATCAAAGTATGTATCTAGATTTATATCAAAAATATCGTAAAGTACGTGATGCTGATAAAGAAGTAATAAACGATGATTTAATCTTTGAAATAGAATTAATTAAACAAATTGAAGTGAATATTGATTATATATTAATGCTTGTAGCTAAATACCAAGAATCTAACTTACAAGATAAAACAATATTGGTTTCCATTGATAAAGCTATTAATTCTAGCTTACAACTCAGAAGCAAAAAGGAATTAATCGAAAAGTTTATTGAGCAAGTAACTCTTACTACTATTATTGATGAAGATTGGCGCAGATTTATTATTCAACAAAAGGATGAAGAGTTAGATAGTATAATTAAAGAAGAGAACTTAAAGGAAGAAGAAACAAAACGTTTCATGAGTAATGCCTTTAGAGATGGTGTATTACGTACTACAGGTACTGATCTTGATAAAATAATGCCACCGATATCTAGATTTAGCGGTGGCAGAACTGAGAAAAAACAAAAAGTAATTGAAAGATTATTAGAGTTTTTTGATAAATATAATGGGTTAGTGTAAGAATATATTTTAACATCAGACATTTATATTTACGCAAACATGTATAATATTTTGCTTATATACACATTATTATTATGAGGTATTATATCTAATTATGAAGTATTAATATTAATTTATACATAAATGTAGGTGATGGACTTTGACAACTGAGTATGAAGATTATTTGAATAATGATATTAACCTTGAAGATATTATTTTATATGGTAATCAGATAGTTACAATAGGCATGCCGTATTATTTTCCAGAAATATACTTCAAAAAAACTTATGCTGGTGCTTTATCGTGTAGTTTAGGTCTTAGTTCTGTTGATTGGACCTATAAAAAAATATTTTGAACATCTGAATTTTTCAAATCAAGATTATGAAATTGAATTTAAGTTTATCAATATTTTACATTCAATTAAAAAAGCAGTAGAAGATCAAATTGAATAATATTGTAGTATCGATAAACCAGATATACCAAGTTTGTTTGCGGCTTCTGCAGCTTATTTTAGATTAAAAAATACTTTCAAGGCTGTCATACTATGTATAAGGTCTGATTTATATTTTGAAACATTAGCTTTAATAAGAATGATAATAGAGCAACTAGCATGGATATATAAAGTACATGATTATCAAGGTGATTTTTTCAAAATACTTCCAACTAAATGTATTAATAGTTTAAGAAATATTTTTCCTCATATTAATGAAATTTATGGAAAATTAAGTGCCAGAACACATATCAATCCTGAGAATACAATAGAATATTTGACTATTTATGAAAACAATTTAGGTATTAGGATTAAAGATAAAAAGCAATCAATTAATAATACTAAAATATTACTTCACGTGTATGATTACTTTTGCATAATAGGAGAATATATTGTTAGAAGTTATACTAATAATTACATATATCTTAAGAAAGATGAAAATGATAATTATAAAATTAATACATCTAGACCGAGTAATGACTTTATAAAAAGACATAAAGATGAACTTGATGAAATTGAGAAATACCTATTAGAAAAAATAGAAAAGAAACCAAAAGTAAGTCCACGAAAATACATTTTACATGCTTTTACTTACTTATTTAAATTATCTTTTATGCTAAGAAGTATTTGTGAAATTATTGCCATGTTTGATTCAACGAAATTTAAATGATAATACGTAATAAAAATCCACTGTAAATGGGGTTGTGTAGTTATTATTAATATCATTATATGTTACATATACATCAATACATAGATTGTTATTAAGTTTGAAAGATACGAAAGATTTAATTTTATGTTTGGAGGTTATAAATTTAAATTTAGATCTCATTTCATATATTCGCTCTCAGATTCAAAAAGTTTTATTGTGGTGTCAATAGAAAAGCAGTAGGCATCTGTTTTCCTGGTATTGTCTATAGTGAGGTACAGATAATGATTATCAACATGTTTTTTGATTATGTATATCGTTATTTAGGTTCTAATATCCTATAGTCTTGTGATTTTCATTTCTTCAAGAGTTTTTTGCTAATAGATGAGTTTCTAAATACAACAGTTAAAGTAGAAATACCAGAAAATAAATACCCTATATAAGAAATTTGTACAATAATGTCAAAAATTGTATCCATAACTACCTTTCACTAATTATTAATAAAATAATTTGAAACTTTTAAATTAGAAAAATAAATGGTTGTCTATATAGTTTTATAATACTATTTACCCTCTATCTTATATGAAACTGATAGAGGGTTTTTATGTTAATTTATTTCAAATTAATTGACAACAAATATAATTAGATGTATATTATTATAGTTAACTAGCTAACTATTAACATGTTAAATATATTATAAGCATATTTAATGTAAAGGTGGTGAAATGGGGAATGGACCAAATCACTAATAAAGAAGTAATTCAACAATTGATTTACTTTGCGATTAAACACCGAAAAATCATGCAACATTATTTAGATAAGACAGGTGTATTTCATGCCCAACATCGAATATTAATGAACATATATCATCATCCAAATGTGTCACAGAATGATTTGGCAAAGATGATGGAAGTATCATCGGCAACGATTGCAGTATCTTTAAAGAAGTTAGAGAATGAAGGTTATATTGAGCGAGTTGTTGATGAAACTGATAATAGATTTAATAAGATTAATATAACGGAAAAAGGTAAGCAAGTGATTTTGCATAGTAAAGAAATTATCGAAGCAACAGATGAGAAAGTTCTCCAAGATTTTACGGATGAAGAAAAGTATAATTTGTTTAGTTTATTAAAGAAAGTAAATGATAATCTAGCACGTATGGAAGAAGAAGTGCAGATAAAATAGAAAGGACAGATTGAAATGAGACGATATTGGAAATATGTAAAACCATATCTACCAGCATTTATTATTGGACCAATACTAATGATTATTGAAGTAATTGGTGAAATCATTATGCCTTACCTGTTATCAGTTATTGTTGACCAAGGTATTCTTGGTAATAAAGGTACATGGTTTATTGTCCTTACAGGTGTTGGTATGGTTGTTACCGCACTTATCATGATGTTAGGTGGGGTTGGTGGTGCTTATTTTGCGATAAAAGCATCAACGGGATTCGCCAATGATTTACGTAAAGATGCATTTAAACAAATTCAAAAATTTTCGTTTAAAAATATCGATGGTTATCAAACAGGATCTTTGATTACCCGTTTAACGAATGATATCACCCAAATCCAAAATATGTTACAAATGTTGTTAAGAATGGCTTTAAGAGCACCTGGTATGTTAATTGGTGCCTTAATAATGGCCTTAATTATGAATGCGAAGTTGGCCTTGACCATTCTAGTTGTAATCCCCCTCTTAGCCTTTGCGATTTTCATGATTTTACGAATTGCCTTCCCACGTTTCCGTATTATGCAACGGAAATTAGATGATTTGAATACAACGATTCAAGAGAACTTAACGAATATTAGAGTTGTTAAATCCTTCGTAAGAGAAGATTATGAAGTTAATAAGTTTACCAAAGCTAACTACGATTTAAAAGAAGCAACATTAAGCGCAATTAAAGTTATGATTTTCACAATGCCAGTGATGACTTTGGCGATGAATATTACCACTCTTGCGGTTGTTTGGTTTGGTGGTAAGCAAGTAATTGCTGGTAATATGTCAACTGGTACCTTGTTTGCCTTCGTTAACTATGTAATGCAAATACTCTTTTCACTACTAATGGTATCTTTTATTATTCTTAATGGGTCTCGTACACTAGCTAGTGCTAAGCGGGTCGATGAAGTGCTTCGTACCGACATTGATTTAACAGATGAAGATGCTTTATTTAAAGATAGTACAATAAATAAAGGTCGAATTGAATTCAAGAACGTTCACTTCAAGTATTATAAGAATAATGAAAAATGGGTTTTAGAAGACATTAATCTTATTATAAATCCAGGAGAAACTGTTGGTATTATTGGTTCTACAGGTAGTGGAAAATCAACACTAGTTCAGTTAATTCCTCGTTTATATGATGTTGATAAAGGTGAAGTCTTAATTGATGGTATAAATGTTAAGGATTATTCATTGAAACATCTTCGTGATGCGGTTGGTATTGTCCTCCAAAAGAATGTCCTCTTTAGTGGCACAATTAAAGAGAACCTGCTCTGGGGTGATGAAAACGCTAGTGATGAAGAAGTAGAAAAATACGCTAAAATTGCGCAAGCACATAATTTCATCACTTCATTTGAAAAAGGATATGATACAGAACTTGGTCAAGGTGGGGTTAACCTCTCTGGGGGACAAAAACAACGCTTGTGTATTGCCCGTACCTTGCTTAAGAAGCCTAAGATTTTAATTCTTGATGATAGTACAAGTGCTGTTGATACAGCTACCGAAGCACGCATTCAAGAAGCCTTTAAGAATGAACTACAAGGTATGACAAAAATCATTATTGCCCAACGGATTTCTTCCGTTATCAATTCCGATAAGATTGTAGTATTAGATGATGGCAAGATTGCTGGCGTTGGTAAACATGATGATTTAATCAATACATGTCAAGTTTATTCCGAAATCTATTACTCACAAGTAGACAAGAAGGAGGTCCTAGCATGAGTCACAATGAAGCACGGAAAGAAAGTTTAATGAAAAGATATGGCAGACAATCAAGCAATATTGGTGGCAAAGGTGGTTTCCGTGGACCTCGGGGAAGAATGGGTTTCGGAAAACCAAAAAATGCACGTAAAACCATTGGTAGATTATTTAGATATATTGGTAAAGACTATCGATTAGTTATTATCGTATTAATTTTTACCCTCATCGCTAGTGTATCAAGTTTGTTGGGTAGTTACCGATTACGTCCAATTATCAATAACTTGGTCAATAAAGATTATACCGTTGAACAAAAAATACATAACCTGCTTCTCGGAATAATCGTGATTGCGGTAATTTACTTAGTTGGTGTTGTTAGCACTTACTTCCAACAACGCATAATGATTAGCGTATCCCAAAATGCGCTTATTAAGATTCGTAAGGATTTATTTACGAAGATGCAAAAATTACCATTAAGGTATCATGACACTCATACCCATGGGGATTTAATGAGTCGATTTACTAACGACTTAGATGCAGTTGGCGATATGCTTAATAATACTTTACCACAAGTTTTTTCAGGACTTATTACCTTTTTTGGTACCATCATATTGATGTACACAATGAATTGGCTCTTGGCCACGATTATTATTGTGACAATTCCATTCTTTGCATACGTAGGTAACTTGATTGGGAAAACGAGCCGTAAATATTATCTCGAACAACAACGTTCACTTGGAGCGTTAAACGGATATATTGAAGAATCCATATCTGGTCAAAAAGTAATTAAAGTATTTAATCACGAAGGTACTACTATTGAAGAATTTAATATCCTTAGTGATGATTTACGACACACACAACGTAAAGCCCAATTCTTTGGTGGTATCATGGGACCTGTAATGGGTAACTTGAGCCAAGTAAGCTATGCGATTACAGCGACCGTTGGTGGTATTCTTGTTCTTTTTGGTAAACTAGATTTAGGTGCTTTACAAGTATTCGTTCAAAACTCAAGACATTTCTCTCGGCCAATCAATGAATTATCCCAACAAATGAACATAATATTTGCGGCATTAGCAGGTGCCGAACGAGTATTTGAAGTTATGGATGAAGAAGCTGAAGTACAAGGTTCAGAAAATGCGATTGAAATCAGTTCACCTTATGAACCTAAGTTCAATACACGTGTTATTAAAGGTGAAGTAGTTCTTAAGAATGTAACCTTTGGATATCTACCAGATAAAGTAGTACTTAAGAATATTAATGTAACTGCTAAACCAGGGCAAAAGATTGCGTTTGTAGGCTCAACAGGGGCAGGAAAAACGACAATAACTAACCTCATTAACCGGTTTTATGAAATTGAACAAGGTAAGATTACAATTGATGGTATTAATATAAAAGATATTAAGAAAGACGCTTTAAGAAGAAACATCGCGATGGTGCTTCAAGATACCCATCTATTCTCAGGAACTGTTAAAGAAAACATCAGATATGGTAGATTAGATGCGACAGATGAAGAAGTAATTGAAGCTGCGAAAATCGCTTGTGCGCATTCCTTCATTGAACGCTTACCAAATGGATATGACACTGTTCTTGAAGGCGATGGCGCAAACCTTAGTCAAGGTGAACGCCAACTTTTAAACATCGCAAGAGCAGCAATTTCTAAAGCGCCAATCCTCATTCTTGATGAAGCTACTAGTTCAGTAGATACAAGAACAGAAAAACTGATCGAAAAAGGTATGGACCAACTAATGAAGAATCGAACTACGTTCGTTATTGCCCATAGATTATCAACTGTACGCAATGCGGATAAAATTATCGTACTCGAACAAGGTCAAATTATCGAAGAAGGTACTCATGAAGAACTAATAGCTTTAGGTGGCAGATATTATGAGTTATATACTGGTTTAGTTGAATTAGATTAATCCACTTAACTTATTTATTAATACATAAAACAAAAACTAACAAATTAATTCAACAATAAAAATGATAATAATATTTTATTATCTACTTAATAAATCAAAAGGCACTATTAAAAGTGCCTTTTGATTTATGCATATTTATTGCTAATGAAATGCTATCTAAAGATAGTATAATATAATTGTATAAATAAAAACGAAGTCATGATGTAAACGCTAAATAAAGATAAATATGACATCCAGATATATTATATTAATGCTTAAAAATTAGTAGATACTATATAACATTAGCACTAATAGAGTTTATAAATATGATTTTATAAGCCAAAAGTGGTATTCTAATTGGGGGTTTGAGTATATTACTTATTTTATAAATCATTTATAATAATTATATATACGAAATTCCTCTATATTTTACCATTGTATCCCATAAATAGACAGAAAAATATTGAAATAAATATTTTAAAAGGTTAAACTATTATTACAAAAGACATAATTTGCTATTTAATTATTTTAATAATTAGTTGATGAGTATCATTTGAAGTGAGTTGATTTACCTTGAGTACAAAAATATCTAGCTTTCAGTTTGATGAGATTTTGCTAGAAAAAACTAATAGTCCGATAATTGTATGTTCAAATACTCCGAGAGTAATTCGAGTTTTAAATACTTCTGGCTTTATAGAAGTAAGTTTAAATAAATTATTAGCGGAAAAATTATTAAGCAAAAATTCTAAAGAGCGGATAAATTCGGTTTATGATGAAACTGTTGAAATAATAAAAGCATTTAAACAACCAATATATCTAATTGATTATGAAATGCTGTTTGATCCACGTTACAAACTAGACGTTATTAAAATGTTTTGTGATCTGGCTAGATTTATTAAGATGGTTGTTAAGTGGTGTGGTAATTTTGAAAATGATAAACTAGTTTATTCAGTACCTAATTATAAAGATTATCATTCATATAACATAAATAACTATAATATTATTTGTGTAATTTAAGGGGGATATTGGAATGAAATATCGTGATTTAGTCAACTTTGATCCAATTGTAACAATTATTCAGTTAACATCAGCCAATAGTAAGGAAAATGCAATTAATTTAATTAAAACATATGTAATGTCAGATGATATGGCTGATAAACTCATTAACAACATGTTATCTCAACTACAAATGGAAGATGTTGTAGATAATAAAGGGGTATTACTAATTGGTAACTATGGTACTGGTAAATCACATTTAATGAGTGTTATCTCTGCTATCGCTGAAGATGAAGAAAATTTAAAATACTTAAATAATAAGAATTTTGCGGAAGCAGCGAGAGTTATTGCTGGTAAATTTGAAGTATTACGGATTGAAATTGGGGCTACACGCAATTCTTTACGTAACATTATCTTTTCAAAGATTCAAGAAGATTTTAAAAATAGAGGTCTAAACTTTGATTTCCCTGATGAAAAAGAGATTGTATCTAATAAAGAAGTATTCAGAGAAATGATGAATACATTTGCAACAAAATATGGTGATAAGGGATATTTAATAATAGTTGATGAGTTGTTAGACTATCTTGGAAGTCGAAAAACCCAAGAAGTAAAGTATGATTTAGGTTTCATGCGTGAGTTAGGTGAAATCGTTAAAGACACTCGTATAAGAGTTATTTTCGGATTACAACAATTACTATTTGATAATCCTGATTTCACGTTTGTGGCACAAACATTAAGTAGAGTAAAGGATCGTTACGAACAAGTCATTATTAGAAAAGAAGATACTGCATATGTTGTGTCTGAAAGAATTCTAAAGAAAACACCACAACAAAAAGCTATTATTAGAGAACATCTTCAAAAATTTAGTAGTTTATATACGAATATGTCGGAAAGAATGGATGAGTTTGTTGATTTATATCCTATTCATCCATCATATATTGATATTTTTAATAAGATATATATTGCTGAACATCGTCATATCTTGAAAAATATCACGACAATCATTGATAGTATTATTAATATGGATATTGATGAAGATTCACCTGGCATAATTTCTTTTGATACTTATTGGCCATTCATAAAAAACAATTTCTCCTATCGTTCGGATTCTAATATTAAAGAAGTAGTAGAAAAAAGTGATGTTTTAGAAAATATTATAAATCGTTCTTTCACTAAACCAAGTTATAAACCGCTAGCGATTCAAATTATATATGCTTTAAGTGTTTATCGTTTGGCAACGGGAGACATAACTGTAAAAGCGGGATTAACAGTAGATAATCTAAGAGATGATTTATGTTTATTTATTAAAAATTTACCTGATCGTAATTCAGATACACTTAAGACATTTATTCAAGTAGTATTAAAAGAAATAATGACTACAGTTAGCGGACAATTCATTGATTATAATCCAGATAATGGACAATATTATTTAGATTTGAAGAAGAATATCGACTATGAAGAAATAATTGCACGGCGTGCAGAGAAATTAACAGATGATGAAATTAATAACTTCTATTATGAAATTATATATGCTTGTTTGGATTGGCAACAACCAACTTATAAAGGCCTGCAAAACATTTATGAACATCGCTTAAATTGGGCATCACATAATATTTTCCGTACAGGATATCTATTCTTTGGTAGTCCAGAAGAACGACCAACTGCTCAACCACCAGAAGATTATTATATCTATTTCTTAAGACCGTATAATAATGGTCATTATTATGATGAAAAGAAAGACGATGAAGTATTTTTTGTTTTTAAGCCAACAGAAGAATTTACAGAAAAATTAAGACTTTATGGTGGAGCGATTACCGAAAAGAATTTATCAACTGAACAGCATCGTCAATCATATAACACTCATGCAGAAAAGTATAAGAGAGAGTTAGCTAGATTCTTAAGAGAGAACATTAATACTTGTTTCGATGTTATTTATAAAGGAGTAAAAAAACAACTTATTGAAGTTATTAGAGGTCATTATAAGGGTACTGATACATTCAAAGAAATTATTGACATAGCATCTTCTTTATGTTTGGACGAGTACTTCACAAAGAAATATCCTGAAATGCCTATCTTCAAAACTCCAGTTACATATTTAAACAGAAGAGAGATTGTCGGCGCTGCTTTAAATTGCTTAGCTGGAAAGAAGAATCAATTAGGTCTTGCGGTATTAGAAAGTTTTGGTTTATATGATGGGGACAAGATTACTACAGAAAAATCGAAATACGCCCAATATTACATTAAAGAACTAAAAAATATCCCAAGCCAAGCAGTTATTAACTTTAGTGATATATTTGTAGAAGTAGAAAATAAAGATGAGTATTTTGTGGATAAAAAGTTCCAAATCAGTTATATATTATGGCCAATCGTCTTTGTGGCAATGGTATATACTGGCGATGCGGTAATTGCATTAAAAGATGGTAGGATTTTGACAGCAACTGAGTTAGAGTCTTTAGTTAATATTGAAATAATTAATTTATATGAGTTTAAGTATATCGCTAAACCAAAAGGCTTACCATTAAAAGAATTGCGTAGGTTATTTGAGTTATTAGAGCTTTCTCCTGCTTTAATTGTTAATGCTAATGAGAGAGAAAAGGGATTAGAAAAATTACTACAAAAAGCAGATAGTATTGTTAGACAAGCAGTAGATGCTAATTTAAGAATCACTAGTGATTTTGAATTATGGGGCGAACCATTAATCGCGAAGCATATTGTAGAAGAGTATAAAAAAGCAATTAAACATGGCTTAGAAGTGTTTAACAATTTCCCAACTAAATTTAATACTGTAGCTAAGTTAAATAACTTTGCATATTCAATAGATGTAGTAGAACAATTAGGTAAAGATATAGAAATTGTTAAAATAGTTAATGAATATTATCATTTTAAGAATGAACTTACATCTATTGTTACTTATTTAATGAATATAGAAGGGTTAAATCTCTCACAAAAATTAAAGGATGATATAGAAGACGCAAAAGCAAAATTCCGCCAAATTAGAGATGATATCCCTGAGGAAAAGAATGGTAAATTAGCTGCAAATAACGTAAATAGATTATTAGAAAATGTCAAGAATCAATATATTGATTACTATTTCGAAGAACATAATAAACGTCGTTTAAACTATGATGGTGCTAAACGTAAAGGGGACATTATTTCATCTCAAAAGTTTAATAATTTGAAGAGGTTAAGAAGTATCAATATTTTATCAACTTCTAAGTTAGACAATATTGAAAAAGAGTTATCCGATTTGAAAGTATGTACTGAATTAACACCTGATATATTAAAGAATAATTATAACTGTACAAAATGTAGTTTCAAAATAGGTGATAATGAAGTAATTGTAAAAGGTAGATTAGATCAAATAGAAGATAAAATAGATGATCTAATTGATGAGTGGACAATGACTTTATTAAATACTATTACGGATCCTACTTTAGAAAACCATAAACAGTTTCTAACTTCTGATCAAAGAGCAATCATTAACATGTTCGTTGAAACTAAGAGTTTACCAGAAAAAGTTGACCAATACTTTGTAAATGCGATTCAAGAACTCTTAGAAGGTTTTGAACCAGTATTTATTAATAGTGATGAGTTAATCGATAAACTCAGTTCATTAGGTCCATGTGATGTAGATACTCTCCAAAGTAAATTAAATGATATATTAAATCAATATACAATTGGCAAAGATAAAGAAAAACTCCGTATAATAATTAAGAAATAAGGGAGGATCCACTAATGAAATTAACAAAAGAAGACCTAGATAAAGTAAGACATATTGATGGTTTCCCAATCGGTAAAGATGAGGATATCATAGCATTGTCTCAACCACCATACTATACAGCATGTCCTAATCCTTTCATTGAAGACTTTATCAAGGAACATGGTAAGCCATACGATGAAACTACCGATGATTATCATAGAGAACCATTTACTGCAGATGTAAGTGAAGGTAAGAATGATCCAATCTACAATGCACATAGTTATCATACAAAAGTACCTTATAAAGCAATAATGAGATATATATTACACTACACAGAACCAGGAGATATCGTATTTGATGGATTTTGTGGGACAGGAATGACTGGAGTTGCAGCACAGATGTGTGGTAATCCTGATCCAGAATTTAAGATGATTATAGAAAAAGAGATGCCTTACGTGAAGTGGGGAGCACGTAAGGCAATATTAAATGATTTATCACCAGCAGCGACATTTATTGCGTTTAATTATAATACACCAGTTGATGTATATAAATTTCAAGAAGAAGCAACAAGAATACTAGAAGAATGTGAAAAAGAACTAGGATGGATGTATGAAACAAGACATGTAGTTGATGGTAAAATTCAAACAGGAATAGATGGACAACCAATTATGGGTAGAATAAATTACACTGTTTGGAGTGATGTTTTTATATGTCCAACTTGTTCGAATGAAATACTATTTTGGGATGTGGCGGTTGACCAAGAAAAAGGTAAAGTAAATGAAACCTTTTTTTGTCCGCAATGCCGAAGTGAACTGAGTAAAAGAAACTGTACAAGAGCACAAGAAACATATTTTGACACACGGTTGAAAAAAACTGTCACCATGGCCAAGCAGGTGCCGGTGTTAATAAATTATTCTGTGGGTAAAAAAAGATTTGAAAAAAAACCGGACGAGTTTGACTTGGCACTGATAGAAAAAATCAACAACATGGAAATACCATATTGGTATCCAACAGATAGAATGTGTGAAGGCAGCGAAAGCCGTCGAAACGATCGGTATGGGATAACCCATGTGCATCAGTTTTATACGAAACGAAATTTGGCGGTGATGGCAGCGCTTGTTAACAATTCAAGTAAATCACATTACCGCCACACGCTTAATTTTATGCTTTCATCATATAATTTAACGCATAGCACTTTAATGACACGGATTATCTTTAAGGCAAACAATAACAAGCCGATATTGACGGGCTATCAATCGGGCACATTATATATAAGCTCGTTGCCTGTTGAAAAGAATATTTTTAACGGTATTAGAAATATGAAAATTGAGTTAATTTGTGATGCGCTAAAGCAAATAAAATATAATTCATTTGTCACAAACCAATCTACCAATCAACTTATTAATTTACCTTCAAATGCTTTAGACTACATCTTCACAGACCCTCCTTTCGGCAGTAATTTGAATTATTCCGAGCTGAGTTTCTTATGGGAAGCTTGGTTGAAGGTTTTTACCAATCAAA
>ENA-UPSA01001946-UPSA01001946.1-bioreactor-metagenome-genome-assembly--contig:-NODE-1946-length-16502-cov-20.964249_pt1 | contig 16502 bp, 20 predicted proteins | sample MGYA00238183_ERZ773288 | MGnify/ENA primary metagenome ERZ773288 (study PRJEB29028, sample SAMN07631243) | bioreactor metagenome | isolation source: Switchgrass digestor | place: USA: Dartmouth... | reverse complement strand
GCAAAGTTCAGCCAAAATAACAGGCTTGAATCTATACTTGAGAGAAATGGGATGCTTCAGGGAAATGAGATAATAGCCAAAAGCGACATACCAACAGAGGACAAAGAGGAAATCAGCATGATTCTAAGATACTTTGACACTAATCATTCCCTGGAAGATGTCAGGGTTTTAAATGAAGGATTTATGCTTACTGACACAAATATGAAAGCAGTATTTGGCTTCCCATTTACAGAGAAGAATCTAACTGATGAAGGTTACTTCTATGTAAGTACTGATTATAATTTAGTCAATGTAATGGATGTTAAGGAATATGACTATTTTGTTAACAGCAATGCATTGTTAGGTGGAGAAAGAGAAATAGACAATTTAACAATGTCCCTCCGAGATAACAGTATTTTTAGTATCACACAGGGAGATGTACTGCTGTACGAAAAGGATTTGAAGGATGATATAATTAATATACTGGAGGACTATGAGCTTGGAGGTAAAGGACTACAAAATATGCTAAGCCCTGAGGAGGCTACTATTATTGACGAAAATGATAATGTACAGGTTAAGTATATAATAACAGGTGTTAATGGCAGGTATGACCAGATAAATGGACAATATTTCATTTACAATATAGAATGTGTAATGCTGATTAATATAAAATAGCAAAATAAGGGGGCAGTGTTTTGAAAACTTTAAGGCAGCTTAGCATCATTTTATTGATACTGTCTGTAGGACAAATTTTACAGACTAAATTCAACCTCTTTATCCCTGGAACAATATTGGGAATGATGATCCTACTGATTCTGTTGCTTACAAAGGTGATAAAGCTAAAATGGATTGAGAATATAACAAATGTATTGCTCGACCACATTTCCATATTCTTTGTTCCTGCAAATGTAGGTGTTATGGTATATTTGAGCCAGATAAAGGATGTATGGGCTCAGATACTTTTCATAGCAATAATATCTACCGTTGTAGTAATGGGGGTAACAGGAGCTGTTGTGCAGCTTGTTGACAGGCTTATGGCAAGGAGCAGGAAGGAGGGGAATGCATGAGCCAGTATTTTGAATCCCCTTTATTTGGGGTAACTATTACAATAATTGCGTTTTTCTTTGGCAAATATATCAATCAAAAGACTAAAAAGGCTATTTTTAACCCAATTCTCATAGCAACAGCTCTTATTATAATGCTTTTGATTAATTTAAACATAGACTATGAAATATACAACAAGGGTGGCAGCATTATTAGCTTTTTTATAGCTCCTGCAACAGTTGTATTAGCCGTTCCCCTTTATAAAAACATACATCTGCTAAAGGGAAGATGGATTTCAATATTAATTGGGATAACGACAGGAAGCCTTGCTGGCCTTGTAACCATATTTGTTCTTTGCAGAGCCTTTGGAATTGACGATATAATTATGATATCAATGTTTCCAAAATCCACAACAGCTGCCATATCCCTTGACCTTGCAAAAAGCATAGGTGGATTGCCCAATCTGGCAGTAATATTTACAGCAATAGCAGGTATAAGCGGAAACATATTAGGAGAATATGTATTCAAGCTGTTTAGAATTAAAGACAGGATTTCAAAGGGGGTATCCTTTGGTACAGCATCCCATGTACTGGGGACTGCCAAGGCAATGGAAATAGGGGAAGTGGAAGGGGCCCTATCTTCACTATCCATAACTGTGGCAGGTATTATAAGCGTGTTTTTGATACCCTGGTTTATGAGCATAATTGGTATATAGTATATTTAAGAAGGTGAAGGATATGAAAAGGGAAATTATTGAATGGATAAAGGCATTTGGCTTTGCTGTAGTTTTGGCAGTTATAATTAACTCCTTCATAGGAGGTACCAAGGTTTTTGGAAACTCTATGAATCCTACATTGAAGGATGGGGATTTTCTAATAACCTACAATGTTCACGGAAAGATAAAAAAGGGAGACATTGTAGTGCTTAAGACTGACCTGGAAATAGATGAAAGTGATGTAGCAGGATTAAATTCCATTGCAAGATGGAGAATAGGCAAACATAAGAAATTAATCAAAAGGGTCATTGCTGTAGAAGGGGATAGCATTATTGTAAAAAACGGAAGCGTAATAGTAAATAATGTTAAGTTAGATGAAGAATATATAAACGGAAGCATAACTCCAGGCAATGTAAAGATTGATAAAATCCCTGAAGGCAAGGTTTTTGTAATGGGGGACAACAGGACCAATAGCCTTGATTCAAGGAACAATATAATAGGGCTTGTAGATGAGGAAGATATAATTGGCAAAGCTATAATGAGAATATATCCATTTTCCAGTATTGGAATAGTAGAATAGTTGAAAGCGGTGAATATATGAAAAGAAGGATTATAATTATCTTTGTGCTGATTTTTGCATTCATTTTTGCTTTAACGGGATGCAATGATAAAAGTCAAAATGAGGATGAAGCTAATCTACACTATATTGAAGAAGAGTACAATCTTGATGTTGATAAGGGAAAGATTTATGGAACCCTTATGATGCCAAAGGATAGAGAAGGTTCTACAGTGGCACTTATAATAGCAGGCTCCGGTCCAACAGACAGAAATGGAAACAATTCTTCAATGAAAAACAATAGCCTAAAGATGATAGCCGAAGCTTTGGCTAAGGAAGGCATATCTTCAGTGAGATTTGACAAGAGGGGAATAGGGGAAAGTGCTTCTCTGATTGAAAAGGAAGAGGATCTGGTATTTGAAGATTATGTAAATGATGTAGTAGGATGGATAGAAAAGCTTAAGAAGGATAACAGATTTAATAAGGTTGTGGTAATAGGCCATAGTGAAGGAGCATTAATTGGAGCTGTAGCAGTTAACAACACTGATGGAGATGGGTTTGTATCTATAGCAGGAGTAGGATACTCTGCCTATGAAACACTGGAAAGGCAGCTTAAGGCACAATCACAACAGGTATTTGAAATCTGTAAGCCTATTATGGATGAGCTAATGAAAGGAAACCTGGTAGATGATGTGCCTGAAGGTTTGTATTCCTTATTTAGGCCAAGTGTTCAGCCTTATCTAATATCATGGTTTAAATATGACCCTGTAGAGGAAATATCCAAGGTGGAAGAGCCTGTGCTGATAATACAGGGAGATAACGATATTCAGATTACTGTAGAGGATGCCAACAGGCTTTATGAAGGAAATCCGGAGAGCAAACTTGTAATAATTGAAGGAATGAACCACATATTAAAGGATGCTCCAGAGGACAGAGAAGGAAACATAGCAACCTATAGCAATCCAACATTGCCTTTAAATGAGAGATTTGTTAAGGAGTTAATCAATTTTATAAACGAATTATAGATAGGAGGAGATGAGTTATGACAAAGGAAATTGTATTGGCTGGCGGATGTTTTTGGGGTGTAGAGGAGTACATGTCCAGGATTGATGGAGTACTTGAAACAAAGGTAGGATATGCCAATGGACATACTGAAAATCCTACTTACGAGGAGGTTTGCACCAACACTACAGGCCATGCAGAAGCTTGCTATGTAAAATATGATGAAAACATATTACCGCTGGAGGAATTGCTAAACAGATTTTGGAGAATAATAGACCCAACACTTCTAAACCGCCAGGGTGCAGATATAGGAAGTCAGTATAGAACCGGAATATACTACATTGATGAAAATGACCTTCCAACAATTATGAAGACATTTGAGGAGCAGAAGAAAAAATACGACAAGCCAATAGTCACAGAAGTAGAGCCTCTAAAGGCATTCTACGATGCAGAAGAGTATCACCAAAAATACCTTAAGAAAAACCCGGGAGGATATTGCCATATAGATTTAAATGCATAGCAGGACAGAAGACAAGAAGACAGAGGGAAGACAGAGGGACGGTTCTTCTGTCTTATTTTTTTGTGCTATTTATTACATAAAAATTTTTATTTCAGGGAACTTTTTTGTACATATATCCATCTAATTAGTAGAGGGGAGGATGGAATGAGCACTGTTAATTTAGAAAATAAAAGGCTTGTAAACGATATAAAGAAAGGTCAATTGCAAGACCTGGTACAGTGGATTCATGGAAATAAGGATAAGCTATATAAAATTGCCTGGTCTTATCTGTACAACCATGCAGACATAGAGGATGTATTTCAGGATACCCTTATAAAAGTATATGAGAATATAGATACATTGAAAAATCCAAACTACTTTGAAACCTGGTATATTAGTATACTCATAAATGAATGCAGAAAAAAATTAAGGCATAGGAAGAAGGAAGTATTACAGGAAAGCATCGACTTTGATGAACATTACATAGATGAGTACAATTTTTTTCAGGATCTTAATTCCCTGGATGAAATATATAAGGTAGTTATAGTATTAAAATACATATCTGGATACAGCCAGGAGGAAATAGCCAGTATTCTTGATATTCCAATAGGGACTGTAAAGTCCAGAATTTATAGAGGTATTAGGGAGCTTAGAAAACTGGTAAAGGAGGTGTAGATATGGACTGCAATATTGTTAAGTATAAGCTTATGGATTATATGGATGGTAATTTAGATAGTGAAGAAGTAAAAGCAATAGAGGAGCACTTAAAAACTTGCAGTGAATGCAGCAATGAATATGCTGAAATGAAGTCGACCATTGATTATATAATAGATAATTCCAGTAAAATTGATACAGGCAAGGAGCTGAATCTAAAACAAAATATATTGAAGAAAAAATCTACTGGAAGGTTTTCAAGAATAGGATTAATAGCAGCAATTCTTTCATTAATGCTGGCAGTAACAGTTTTTGCTACAGATATATTCGACTTTATAAAATGGTGGAAGAGAAGCAGTGAAAGGCAGATTTCAGCCTGGGAAAATCTTATAGAAAATGGTGTAGGGGAGAAGCTGAATATATCTGTGACAGATAAGGATATTAGGGTTACGGCAGAGGGAATAATAGCAGATGATCTAAACACAATTATTCTTCTAAAGATTGAGGATTTAAAAGGTAATATCAGATTCACACCATATGGAGGAGATAATTCTAATCCATGTTCTATATCAGTAAGTGGGGATATAAGAAAAAGGTTTGAAGACATTCCTCCACTAGTAAATTATTCTCCTCTTTATGCAGAAGATGAGAATACTGTTAAATTAATGATATATACAGAGCCTTTGGATAAGGATGAAGGAGTGGTGGAAATACACTTAAATAAGCTGATGAGCCTTATTAATGAAAATGAAGAATCCATAATAGAAGTAAGCGGAAATTGGGATATGACCATACCTGCAAAGAAAATTCCTTCCAAGGTCTATTTTGTAGATGAGGAAATAGACCTGAATGGAAATGAACTGGTCATAGAAAAAGTAACCATAGCTCCTACTACTACAAGGATTCATTATAAGTTCAATGTATACAATGCAGAAACTGGACGCTACATCGAAAATGTAACATTTTTAATAAAGGCTGGAGGAAAAACCTACGCAAGATCAGAATTAAGCAGGGGAGGAAGCATGGCATATAGAAGCTATGGGTTTGTAAATAGGGAGTTTGATATCCAAAGCCTTTATCTCGAAGACCCATCTGATATCGAAATAATAGTAAACACCTGCACATATACTATGGGAGGCCTTGAAAAGTATAATATAGATTGGGATAATCTTCCACAGGTTATAAAATACCAGAATAGTAGAATTACCATTGAGGGTATAAAATACAGTGAAGATAGTACAGAGATAATGGTTAAGGAAGATAGAAGCTGGAATAGGAAGTATATAAAAACCTATTTATATCTGAGAATAGATGAAACAACATATATTAAAGATGGAGAAGAAGATGTTCCCATTAAAAGGGATTATTACTTTAGTGGTACACCATTGGAATATGAAATTAGGGATTCAAAAGGCAAGGTAAAGGATCTGGAAAGCAAGTTATGGTCAGATGAATATCACTACTTCGTCTTTAGACAGAATATAACCTTAAGCAAGGAGCAATTTGAAAGGATGGATATGAATAAAGACCATTTTGATGAATATCTAATACCCGGCGAACTATATATAGAGGGACAGGAGTATATAGAGTATCCATATATAAAGAGAAATATTAAACTGCAAAGATAAGGATGGATTTACCATCCTTATCTTTTTAATAAATATGTTTAGATATAAAACCCTACAGATATAAAATCCATATATCAAAGAACAAGTTTCAAATAAGCATAATGACAGTTATTATTTATTAATGACTCAAGAGGAGCTTTTATCATAATGGATTACCAATATATTTATGTAAAGCTTGCTTGACAAAAAGGAATAAAGTGGATAATATATATGTAAAGGAAGCTTTACATATGAGGTGTTTATAAAATGAAAAACAGGTTAAAGGAGATTAGAGCTATAAGGGGCATTAGTCAAGAGGAACTGGCAGATATTCTTGGGGTATCCAGGCAGACAATTAGTTCACTGGAAAACGGGAGGTATAATCCTTCGATTCTTTTGGCTTTTAAAATAGCTCACTATTTTGGAATGCCCATAGAGGATATTTTCATATATGAAGAGGAGGATGATGATGGAAGATAAAATAAGGCAGCAAAAAATTAAAGCTTTTATTATGGGAGGAGTTGCTTATTTGCTAGGTACAATATTATATGACGCACTTGGCTATAAAAAAAGTTATTCAAGAGAAATATTTGGACTTATATTTTTGGTTATAGGCAGGTCACTTTATGATCTTTATCAATACAAAAAATATCCTAAGATTAAGGAGAAGGAAAAGCAGTTAGAAAAGGATGAAAGGCTTGTATTTATTAGAGATAGAGCAGCTTATATCACTAACAACATTGTATTTGCAGCCCTTATTATAATATGGTTTGTTTCCATTGTTAAAGGAAATGGTGAGTTGTCTGATTATGTATCGTGCTTTATAGCTTTTATATTTGTTGTAATGGAACTGGTTAAGTATTATTTAAGTAAGAGAATATAAGACAGGTAAAGACAGGGGGACGGTTCTCCTATCTTATATGCCAGGCATATATCTTTTTTATGGATTGTTGTGCATCCATCAAATATTTCTATAATCGTTCTTTATTAGATTCCTTGATGATATAATTTTTAGTGAATTGATTAACAAGGAGGAATAATAATGGGCGATTATAGAGACATGTGGAAGAATTTAGGTATGGATTTAGAGAAACATGATGTTCTTTGTGAAGCATTGCCTCAAGCATTTGGGGATATTTACCTTAGTCAGGAAAACAGGCCAGATGCAATGAACTACTTTAACTATGCACTGGCAGAAGTTCATGGAGCCAGAATACAGGAAATACAGGAAGAAAAGAATAATGGGAAAAAAGTTATAGGAACCTTTTGTGTATTCGTCCCTGATGAAGTAATACTTGCAGCTGGTGCAGTAGGTGTTGGGCTTTGCTCAGGAAGTCAATTCTGGATTGCAGACGGGGAAAAAGTATTGCCAAGAAATCTATGTCCATTGGTTAAGGCATTTGTAGGGGCTAAAGTAAGCCGTACCTGTCCATATTTTCAATCCTGCGATATGATTGTAGGAGAGACAACTTGCGATGGAAAGAAGAAGGCATATGAAATAATGGAAGAATATGTGCCAGTACATATAATGGAGCTTCCTCAGATGAAAAGGGAAAAGAACTATGAAGAGTGGCAGGATGAAATAAAGCTGTTCATAAAGAAGATGGAAGAATTAACTGGAAATAAGATAACAGTTGAAAGGCTGAGGGAGACCATAGACCTATGCAATAGAAAGAGAAGAGCTCTAAAGAGGCTATACGATTTAAGAAAGAATATACCTTCACCAATTAGTGGCCTTGATGCATTGCTGGTAAGTCAGATTGCATTTATGGATGATATAGAAAGATTCATAGAGAAGACAAATGAACTGTGTGATGAGCTGGAAGATAGAGTAAAAACTCCTAATGCTAATGGCATGAAGAGAATAATGATAACAGGAACTCCTATGGCTGTACCAAACTGGAAACTGCATTCAATAATTGAAGGGTTGGGTGCAGAGGTTGTTGTTGAAGAAACATGTACAGGAACCAGATATTTTGAAAATGAAGTATCCAGTGAAGGAGATACAATTGATGACCTTGTAAGGAACCTTGCAGACAGATATATGAATATAAACTGTGCATGCTTTACCCCCAATAGAGGAAGGATAGACGATATTTTAAGATATGCGGAAGAATATGATGTTGATGGAGTAATATACTATAATCTGTCATTCTGCCATACCTACGCAATTGAATATGGAAAGGTTGAAAAGGCACTGAAGGAAAAGAACATACCACTATTAAATATTGAAACTGACTACTCTGAAGAAGACGCAGGACAAATAAAGACAAGAGTAGAGGCATTCCTGGAGATGATATAGTTGGAAAAGAATTATATTCTCTTTCCCAACTATAGTCAGGGGCTTAAACTGGAATCATTATTAAAGGCAAACAAGATAAAATATGTTATATCACCTACTCCTAGAAAGCTTTCATCCTGCTGTGGCATATCTATCATGTACAATAAGGAAGATGAGGAAAGCATAAAGGCATTGATTGAAGAAAACTCGATAGAGATTAAAGGTTTATATACATTAGAATAGACGATAAAGGGCGTGATAGCATGCACTATATAGGAATAGATATAGGGTCAACTGCCTCAAAGGTATCTGTACTTGATGATGAAGAGCTTAAGCTTAATTTTGTAATGCCTACAGGATGGAGCAGTGTGGAGACTTCAAATATTATTAGGAAAAGGCTTGAAAAGGAAGGCATTGATATAGAAAAGGCAAGAATAGTTGCAACGGGCTATGGACGGGTATCAGTTCCCTATGCTCATAAGACTGTAACAGAAATAACCTGCCATGGCAAAGGGGCATATTTCCTGACAGGCAGCAATATGACGACAGTTATAGATATAGGTGGCCAGGATACTAAGGTAATTACAGTTGAAGAGGGTAAGGTTACCAGTTTTATAATGAATGACAAATGTGCAGCAGGTACAGGCCGTTTTCTGGAGCTTATGGCAAATACCCTGGGGGTATCTCTAAATGATATGTGCCAAATGGCACTAAAGGGAAGGGATATAAGCATAACCAGCATGTGTACTGTGTTTGCTGAATCTGAGGTAATAAGCCTTATTGGAAGAGGGGCTAAAAGGGAGGATATTGCACGAGGTGTATTAAATTCCATAATTGGTCGTATCAAGACCCTTCTTAATAAACAAGGAATAAAGGGTGAAATATATTTAACTGGTGGCCTTTGTGAATTGGATCCATTTATTGAGCTTTTATCCAAAAGCCTTAACCAAAGGGTAAGTACTAGCTCGCTGGCTAGATATGCAGGTTCCATAGGTGGAGCATTAATGGCAAGAAATATAGTTTAAGGGGGGGCATAAAAGCCTTCCCTTTATTTATAAGCTTTTTAGAGTATCCAAATTTAGTTCATTGAAATTTTCAATAATTAAATCTGCTTCAGATAAATCCTGATTTCCGGTATAGGCATTTTTTAGCCCTATGCATTTCATTCCTGCAGCTTTTGCAGCTTTCACTCCATTGGTTGCATCCTCTATGACTATGCAATCAGAAGGAGTTACATTCATCTTTTTAGCTGCGGTTAGGAATATTTCTGGATCTGGTTTGCTTCTTTTTACTTCTTCTCCGCTTATGATGAATTTCATATATTTGTACAGCTGGAATTTGTTTACAATTGCATCCACAACTTTCCTGTTATTGGATGAAGCTATGGCCATTAGATATCCTTCTTTGTGTAAGGTAAGCATAAAATTCATGAAATTAGGAACTAACTGAATTTCATCAATTTCTTTCATAAATCTTTCCTTTTTGATTTCTATTAATTTCTCTACTGAAAGCTCTAAGTTAAACTTTTCTTTTATTTTACTCCACATGCTGTAATCTGTTGCCCCGACAAAAGATGCAACATCATCGTCGCTTAATTTTCCGCCTAGTTCTTCCACTATCTCCCTTTCAACTTTTTGGTGCAAAGGCTCACTATTGATTATTACGCCGTCCATGTCAAAAATTACTGCTTTCAAAGTATCTCTCCTTTGTGCATATTAGTCTATTTATCCTAGTTAAATATACATTATTACATAGCATAAGTCAAATATACATAAAAACATCTGGCAAATTAAATGCCAGATGACCTAATTTAACTCATCAATCTTTGCTGCAAGTATGAAATCATTTTCGTGAAGGCCTCCTATTTTGTGAGTCCATAGCTCAATGACTACCTTTCCCCAGGAAAGATATATATCAGGATGATGACCTTCCTCTTCGGCTATTGCGCCTACTTTGTTAGTAAAGTCCAATGCCTCTTTGAAGTTTTTGAATTTATAGGCTTTCCTAAGCTTTTTATTATCTACTACTTCCCAGCCTTCCTTCATGGACTTCATAAGCTCTGCTATTTCATCTTCTTCTAGAGTAGGAGCACCAACACTACATGGAATGCATTTTTTATTTAATAAATCAGTCATAAACTCACCATCTTTCTTTATATTATTAATTATTGTAATAGCCTTTATAATACCCTTTAGAGTTTTAAATTAAAGAAGGATGACTTGCAACCATCCCTTTTAATAATGAAATGGAGGTTTTTTCAATGTACTTATACCCATTTTTAAAACAATAAACAGATAATAAATTAGAGGATTTTAAATATATTCTGTAGAATTAATACTGCAAATATATAATCAGGAGGAAGCTAATATGAAAAAATCAGCAGAAGTTATTTTAATAGCTTTATCAATAGTTTTGCTATTGCCATTTACAGCCTGTGCAGACGTGGGACCTAAGCCTAGCATTAAGTTAATTGTTTTAAATCCACCTGAGGATGAATACTATTTGGACTTGCTTATAGATTATGATAAAAAAAGTACTTATTCAAATATAAGAGAAGATGATGAATATGATGAAAACATGATAAGCATTTTAAGGGAGTACAATGAGGACGGATGGAGACCTGCACTGGTTACTGGTACCAAAGCGCCTCTTTTCGGGAAATTGACAGGTGTAAGGGAAGGAGACACTATGGTCCATAAGTTCAGCTATGTAGGAACACCTGAAAGGTTTAAGGTCATATTGGTGGAAAAGTCAGGGAAGGTTACTGTATCAGAAGACATTAAAAGAAAGGCCTTTGAAAGCACTGTATATTATGATTATGCTAAGAATAAAATATGGGAAGCTTCAGCTTCGCTCTCTTATATAAAGCAGTTCACAATGACCTTTACTGCCACCCTGATAGTTGAAGGAATAATGTTGATTCTATTTCGCTTTAGCCTAAGAAAAAACTGGAAGCCCTTTATTATGGTGAACTTATTCACTCAGATTCTTCTTACTTTAATAGTATTTAGCGCCATGTATTTTGCCGGTTCAATGGCTGCATTTCTGTTATACATACCCTTCGAAATAGGTATTTTATTAATTGAAACCAAATTATATAAAAAGTATCTTAAGGAGCATTCCATTAGAAGGCGAATACTCTATGCAATAACTGCTAATATGATAAGCTTTTTATTGGGGATGTGGGTAATTCTTAAGGTATGGCAGCAATAATAAAGGGATGGCATCTGCCATCCTGCTATAATTTTATAAGGCCTCTAATGAACTCACGGACGTTGAATTCTTCGTCAACAATTCTATAATAGCTGCTTTTTAATTCCATATTTATTATGGACTTAAAATCCATTATACTCTTTTCACTTTTATTCGATACCCTGTTTTTCTTTAATATATTAGCTCTGTTTATGAAATCCTTAACATCCTCAATGGATATCTCCTTAAATTTCCTCTTCAATATCAAATTTCCATCGGATATATAGAATAGCTTATAACCATCATCAATTTTTTCACCCATTATTATTTCCTTGTCCTTTGTTATGTTGTTATTTTGAGAGTTATACAGCTGCTCTAAACATAAATATATATCTCTGAGCTGTGATGCTCTCTCAAAATGAAGGGTTAGTGAAGCCTCTTCCATTTTAGCCTTTAATATATCAAGAAAAACTTTCAATGAGTCCATATTTGAGAATAAATTTATTAAGCTCAGCCTGTTTTCCTGAAATTCTTTTTCATTCATGGCAACAGGAAGGGGATTGTAATCAAACTCAAAGGAATTTCCCGATTTTTTTATGGGGTATAGCTTTGTTAATAGATCTATAAGGTCATATATGTAATACTTGCTTCTATATGGACCAAATGTATATGTTCCATCTTTGTTATATGTGATGGATAAGGGTTTTTCTCCATTGTCCTCAATTTTTAAATAGACATAGTTTTTATCCCTTGCAAACTGAGAATTGTAAATAGGCTTGTACTTCTTTATCATTGCACATTCCAATAGTTGGGCTTCCAGGTGGGTGTCTGTTACTATTATATCTATATCCTGAATGTTGAAAACAAGTCTCTTTATCTTTTCCCATTCATGGGTTGATTGGAAATAAGATTTTACCCTTTTATTTAAGCATTTGCTTTTACCTATGTATATTATATCTCCATGGGAATCCTTCATCTTGTATATACCTGGTTTTTCAGGTATTGATTGAATCTTTTCCCTTAAGTGTTCAGGTATGCTCATATTATCACCAGCCAATAATCATATAATAATTTTTTCATATTCTAAAGATTATGTCAATCAGGTAATGGATAATGCAGTTATTAGACTTGAATATTTATCTAGTATTAAGGTATTTAGGAAAATCTTGCCCGAACAAGAAGGAGTATGACGAGAAAACATAGAATATTATATAAAATAAATATAGAAAAACAGGAGTATTGTAACAGGCAAAAGCATTGTTTTACAATTGATTATAAAAAGCGGGAGTGTTAAGAATGAAAATTGAATATGCAAGTGAATCAGACTTTCAGTTTATATTTGATAATGATAGGTATGTATCAAAGCATTTAATAAAAAATAAGCTAAAAGAGAAGGAGATAATAGTAGTAAAGAATCAGAAAAACCAAATTATTGGCTGGTTAAGATATGGCTACTTCTGGGACAACATTCCATTTATGAATATGATTTATCTAGATGAAGACTATAGAAATAAGGGAATAGGGAAAGAACTGGTCAGGTTCTGGGAAAGTGAAATGAAGAACAAGGGATATGATCTGGTTATGACATCCACTTTATCAAATGAACAGGCACAGCATTTTTACAGAAAGCTGGGATATAAGGATTCGGGCAGTTTGCTGTTGGAAAATGAACCTTTAGAGATAATCTTTACTAAGAGGATATGAAAAAGATTACAAAAAACATGGTTATTTCTTTCCAAAAGCAGCCTGGTATTTGGAAATAGGGTGGAAAATAAAGGATTCAGAGCCAAGTGAGGGAGCTTTGGTATTTCATAGAATAATGGGAGTTATTCTATGTATAGTGGGGATATTTAGCATCTAATAATTATAAGCAATTCTCAAGGGTAATTAAACCCTTGAGGATTTTTGCTTATTATGCAATTTGCTCAAATAGCTTGGTTCTGTATATTTCAATTAATTCTTCTTCAGTAGTGTCTTTGTTAGGCTTATCCAGCACTATCTTACCTTTATTAAGCATAATTATCCTATCAGAATACCTGATTGCATCCTTCATATTGTGAGATATCATAATAGTAGTAATTTTATATTTATCAATCAGTTCCTTGGTCTTTTCCATTATTATATATGAAGTTTTAGGGTCTAAAGCTGCTGTGTGCTCATCTAATAGCAGCAAATCAGGATGCTTCATAGTAGCCATAATAAGGGACAGGGATTGCCTCTGCCCGCCGGACAGATACTTTACTTTAGTATTTAATTTATGTTCAAGTCCTAAATCAAGGCTTTTCAGTATTTCTACGTACTTATCTATAGTATTTTTCTTAACCAGTCTTCTTAAGGTAAATTTCTCTCCTTTTTTATCTGCCAGGGACATGTTTTCCAATATGGTCAAGCTGGGGGAAACACCCATAGATGGATCCTGATATACTCTTCCAATAAGCCTTGACCTATTTTCTTCGCTTAGATTTGATATGTCCTCGCCATTTAATATTATTCTTCCTGAATCAGGCAAAATACTTCCAGCCAGTATGTTAAGAAGAGTGCTCTTGCCACATCCATTAGGCCCTATTATTGCAGTACATTTATTTTCTTCTATATATAGGTTGAAATTATTAAATACCTCTATTTCATTTTCAGTGCTTTTGTAAAACTTTTTTGATAATCCTTGTATTGTTAGCATATTTCTTTTCTCCTTTATTCTTTATTGATGCTAAAAAATCAGATGCCAAATTGTTATAAGCTATAAATATTATAACTATAATTGCACTTATTGCCTTTAAATCATTAGGTGACAAACCTAAATCAATTGCTATGCCACCTATTATTTTATAGATAATAGCTCCTAGTATTGCTCTTGTTGTACTATTGAAAATGCTTGAATCTTTCTTTATTGTGTCTCCTATTATGATAGATGCAAGACCTATTACAATAATACCTGTTCCCATTGAAATATCTGCAAACCCTTGATATTGAGCCATCAGCGCTCCGCTGAAAGCTATTAAGCCATTTGATAGCATAAGGCCAATTGTTTTAAATTTATTGGAATTTGCTCCAAGGGACTTTACGAGAGATTCATTGTCCCCTGTAGCTATTAGCAGGTATCCTATTTCTGTTTTTAAAAACTGATCCAGTGTTATTTTAATTGCCATAACTGTAACGACTAATATCAGTAAAGCAGGTCCTATATCAAATACTGATTCAAAGTTAAAAAGAGGTATATTTGATTTTCCGTTGATTCTCAGGTTAATAGAGTAAAGGGTGGTCATTGTCAAAATGCCTGCCAATAGAGGTTTTATCTTTAGCTTTATAAATAACACAGCTGTCATAAGGCCTGCCAATGAACCAATACCAAATGCAAGTATGGTGCTAACAAAAGGGTTAACTCCCGTAGAGACAAGTTTTGCAAATATAAAGGCTCCAAAGGGGAATGTTCCCTCAACAGAAAGGTCTGCCATATCCAGTATCTTGTATGTTATGAATATCCCCATTGCCAATACTGCGAATATTAATCCCTGTTCTATAGATGTTATAATTAGTGAATTCATCTTGCACCTCCAAAGCTAATTACTTTGCTATTTTCTCAGCATCCTTGAATACCTCATTGTTTATATCCAATCCTAAAGCATTTAATGTTTCTTCGTTATATACTTTTTTTGTGTTAACAGCAGTTTCTACAGGAATTACAGAAGGAGATTTTCCGTCTATTAGTATTTCCTTGGCTATTTTTGCTGATTGCTTACCAAGTTCATAATAGCTGATACCGTCAGTTATAAGTATGCTACCTGTAACATGGGATTCTTCTGCCCCTACAGTAATCATATTGTTTTCAATAGCCTTTTCCGCTACCACGTTAATAGCAGAAGCTACCATGTTGTCAGTAATTGTGTATATAGCATCAACTTTTTTTATAATAGAATCAACAGCCTGAGGAATATCATTAATTGTATTTATTCCTACTTCAACTATTTCCAAGCCCAGGGTAGCTGCTAGTTCCTTTGCTTTTTTTACCTGAACCTGCGAGTTAGGTTCACTGGTATTAAAAACTATTCCAACTTTTTTTATGCTGCTGTCTATTTCTTTAAATAGCTTTAGTTGTCTATCCATTGGGCTTTCATCAGAAGTTCCTGTTATATTTCCTCCTGGAGAGTCCATTGATTTTACAAGTTCAGCCTCAACGGGGTCTGTAACTGCACTAAATACTATTGGAATTTCATCAGTTGCCTGTTTAGCACTTTGCGCTGCCGATGTTGCTATGGCAAATATTAAATCCACTCCATCCTTTACAAATTTTTGAGCTATGCTTAAGGATGTTGGGATATCTCCCTGAGCATTTTGATATACTATATTTGCATCAATTCCAAGTTCCTTCAGACCATCTTCAAATCCTCTCCTGGCTTCATCCAATGCAGGATGTTCTGCCAACTGGCTTATACCAATTGTAATAGCTTTTTTGTCGACTGTTGTCTGACTTTCTTTTGAACTACAGCCACTTAATAAAACAATGCTTATTAAAAATATAGTTAATAATTTACTTATAACATTCTTTTTCATTTAACTTCCTCCTTTAATTTTACTAAAGGTAATAAAAAAATCTTTCGTTCCTATCAATATAGCCTATAGCTATACTCATAGGGACGAAAGATTTTCCGCGGTACCACCCTAATTATGACAATAAGTCATCACTCAAAATCAGACCTGACAGTCCTATCCCCTGTAACGATGGGCTTTCGGATTTGCCTACTTAGGTTCCCTTTTCAGCAAATCAGCTCGGGAGTGTATATATCACATCCTGTTACTATCGGTTTCCACCCTTCCCGACTCTCTATAAATAATCTGGGATGTGTTTCTCTCCTTCAACGCTTTTAAGCGATAAAGTATGAAATATTTAAATATATATTATAACCTTTGATTCATTTTGTCAACAACTTTTAAAAAATATTTTTGTGATTTAAAAAGGGTTATTAAAAGCGGAATAA
>ENA-UPSA01001931-UPSA01001931.1-bioreactor-metagenome-genome-assembly--contig:-NODE-1931-length-16687-cov-479.805135_pt1 | contig 16687 bp, 22 predicted proteins | sample MGYA00238183_ERZ773288 | MGnify/ENA primary metagenome ERZ773288 (study PRJEB29028, sample SAMN07631243) | bioreactor metagenome | isolation source: Switchgrass digestor | place: USA: Dartmouth... | reverse complement strand
GCAACCAAAACAAGCAGCCTCAACGAGGGAACCTACGCGGCCATAAACAGCCTGAAGAGGGACCAGATAACAGTAGCAAACCGCATCCAGGACGCAAAGGCCGACCTTGAGAGGACCCAAAGGACGATAGAAAGGCTCAAGAGCCACAGAGAGAGCTTAATCAACGATTACATGGCCATACAGAAGGAGACCTGGGACGAAAGCAAGGAAACCTGCCCGACCTGCCACAGGCCACTTCCGGAAGAGGAAATCCAGAAGCTCCGTGAAGCATTCAACCTGCAGAAGAGCAGACGCCTGGAACAGATAAACCTTCAGGGCCAGCGCGAATGCAGCAAAGAGATGATCGCAGAGCTGGAGGAGAAGGCCAACACATTAAGGGAGCAGATCAAGAAGGATGAGCAGCTCATAGAAGACTACGAACTGCAGCTCAAGGCTTTGCAGAGCCAGCTGAAGACGCCGGCGCCTTTCGAGAGCACCGAAGAATACGCCCAGATAATGGCCGAGATTGCCAAACTTCGCGAAGAGGAAAACAACAAGAGCGGCCAGGCAGAGGCAATAGCAGCCAAATACACAGAGCAGATCCAGGCCCTGAACGAGCAGATCCGGGAGCAGGAACAGCTCAAGACCAAGATATTCATCGCAGAGAGCCAGAAGGAGAGAATCGCAGAGCTGGCCGCCAAGGAAAAGGAGCTTTCAAAGCAATACGAGGAGCTGGAGAGAGGCATATACCTCTGCGAGGTGTTCACAAAGACCAAGGTCAGCCTCCTGGACGACAAGATAAACAGTAAATTCAAGAGTGTACGCTTCAGGCTTTTCCAGGAGCAGCTTAACGGCGGAATCAAGGACGACTGCGAAGTCATGATCCCCACGGAAGACGGCAGGATGGTACCTTTCACCTTTGCAAACAACGCGGCCAGAATAAACGCCGGCCTGGAGATTATCGACACCTTGTCAAAGCACTGGAACCTGGCAATGCCGGTATTCATAGACAACGCCGAAAGCGTGACCAGGCTCCTGAAGATGGACACCCAGGTAATACGCCTGGTAGTTTCAGAGCCGGACAAGAAACTCCGACTGGAGGTGGACGCATGAAAAAGATAACCACGGCCACAGGATACATCACATACGAGGCCACAAAGGAAGAAATTCAGCTTTTAGGTGGATACGGAATATGCGATGAGTGCAGCAAGGACACAGAAAAAGGCTACCTGGTGCCGGTTTTGAACCATTACCAGTGCCCGGAATGCTTCGAATCCTGGAGCAAAACAGCCAGGTATTACCCGGAAGACATCCCGATTCAAGACAGAAGAGCGGCCTACTATGAGCGCATGATACCGCTCACAAATCAAAATTAAGGAGTTAAGGAGGAATTCACATGTCAACAACCACAAACGCAAGGAATCAGAAACCTGCAGTTCAGAACCAGACCCCAAATCAGAACCAGGGAGCTCTGCAGCCTGCAGAGAACCAGCAGCTCACCATGAGCGAGCGCTTCACGAACCTGGTGCTCCGCGAATTTGGCAGCAACGTAGCCGGAGCACTCCAGGTGTCAGAGTACCAGAAGAGACTGATCCAGGGATACTTCATAGCGATTGACAGGGCCCTAAAGATAGCCGAGGAGGCCAGGATCCGTAAGAACGAGACCAACAAGGACCACAAATACGATAACAACCTGCCAGTAACATGGAATAACGTCAACCTTAATGACCTGGCCCTCGATGTAGTGCACTACGCCAAGATGGGCCTGGACATGATGATGGATAATCACCTTTTCCCGATCCCCTACAAGAACAACAAGACCAACAAATACGACGTCACCCTCATGCCCGGCTATAACGGGATCCAGTACATCGCCGAGAAATACGCGGTAGAAAAGCCCAAGGCAGTAACCATCGAGCTTGTTTATAGCACCGACACCTTCAAACCAATCAAGAAGAGCAAGGACAACCAGGTGGAGAGTTACATCTTTGAGATCAATAACCCCTTTGACAGAGGCGAAATCGTCGGCGGCTTCGGATACATCGAATACGAGGACCCGGTCAAAAACAAGCTGATAATCATGACCAGGAAGGACATCGAGAAGCGCAAGCCGGCATACGCAGCAGCGGAATTCTGGGGAGGAACCACCAAGGTATGGGAAAACGGCAAGCAGGTAGAGAAGGAGACTGACGGCTGGTTTGAAGAGATGTGCCTGAAGACCATTAAACGCGAAGTTTACAGCGCAAAGCACATCCCAAGGGATCCCAAGAAGATCGACGACAACTACCAGTACATGAAGATGCGCGAGGCCAGATATGCAGAGCTTGAGGCCCAGGCGGAGATTGACGGATACGCCAACACCATAATCATAGATACTACGCCAACCACACCGGAGGAACCCAAACAGCTGCAGGGCCCACAGGTAGAACCGGAGACAGGAGAGATCATAGAACAGCAGCAGCCATCGGCACAGCCAGCACAGCCGGCGAAGAGTGCACACACAGAAGTGAATACCCAACAAACACTCTTTGAAGGGCCGAACTTCTAATGGATATCAAGATTTTAGCCTCCAGCAGCGCTGGGAACGCCTATCGCATAAGCGACGGCCGAACCAGCCTGCTGCTGGATGCCGGCATACCAATAAAAGCAATACAGGTCGGATGTGACTTTAAGGTGACGCAAATGGATGGCTGCTTTGTGTCACACAGCCACAAGGACCACAGTAAGGCCGCCAGGGACCTTGCAAAGCTCGGCGTGGACATTTACACCAGCAAGGGGACAATCGAAGCGTGTGGCCTTTCAGGGCACCGAATACACGCGATAAAAGCCCTTCAGGAGCTGACGGTAGGAACCTTTAAGGTTTTACCTTTCGATGTGCAGCACGACGCGCCGGAGCCGCTGGGATTTCTTTTTACATCGACTTTTTCAGGAGAAAAGCTCCTATACTTCACGGACACGTACTACATAAAGTACAAGTTCCAGGGATTGACCCATATCATGGCGGAGTGCAACTACGACACAGAGACCCTTCAGAGAAGCGTAGAAGCCGGATATATACCAATAGAGCTGGTACCAAGGCTGGTAAAAAGCCACATGAGCCTTGAACACTTCCTGGACCTGCTAAAAGCCAACGATTTAAGCAAGGTAAAGCAGATCTACCTTTTGCACTTAAGCAACAACAACAGCGACGAGAAGCGGTTCAAGGAGGCAGTTCAGAAACTCACCGGTGCCGAAGTGTACGTTTGCTAAGTGAGGCCAATAACAAAGGGGGTGACTTACACAGATGGCAAGGACGAGAAGTATTAAACCTGGATTTTTCGATAACGAGATACTCGGAGACCTCCCGCCATTAACCAGGCTTTTATTCATAGGCCTATGGACCATAGCAGACAGGGAAGGGAGGCTCGAAGATAAACCAAGACGGATCAAAAAGATGTTACTGGGATACGACGACGTGGACGCCGACGGAGTGGACCAAATGCTCCAATCTTTACACGATACAGGCTTTATTTTCAGGTACGAAGTAGACGGCAACAAATACATTCAAGTGGTTAATTTCCTAAAGCATCAAAACCCACACGTCAGGGAAAAACCGAGCGAAATACCGCCTCCACCGGACTTTATAGCAGAGCATCATGAAAGCCCGATACAAGCACCAGACTTGCACAGTGCTGGCACAGTACAAGCCACGCCTATTACCGTTAACCTATCACCTTCTACTGGTACCCTATCACCCACTACCGATAACCCGCCAGAAGGCGAGGACGATGTGGACGGGCCTGATGAACAGCCCCCAAAATCCTTGTTAGAACGACGATTTGACGAGTTCTGGGCAGCTTACCCAAAGAAGGTAGGCAAGAAGGCAGCCTGGGCAGCCTGGAAAAAGGTCAAGCCGGATGCGGAACTGTTTGACAAGATCATGACGGCCATAGAAAGAGCTAAAGCAACGTGGCAATGGCAGAGAGAAAACGGCAGATATATACCAAACCCAAAAACCTGGCTGAACGAGGGACGATGGGATGATGAATACGAGGAGGGACCGATAAATGGAGTCAATAGCAAGTATTTTGACGGGTATCACCAGCAACCAGCGGCCAGCCCGCCGGGAGGCGAAGGTAAGAGAGATGCACTTGCAGGCTTCAAACGAGCAGAAGACTATGACTTCTACCGAGGAAAGTGAAGCAAGAAATCAATTCCAGATACGGTCCGACCAGGCTATAGCCGAAGGGTGGAGATACAACGAAGATCCGCCGGAGCCGAAGAAATGCGAATATTGCGGCAAGACCTTATACCATTACGGACTTACAAACCCATTGCAGCATAAACAGATTTTCATGTGGATGCCCGAACCGGAGCGCTGTGACTGCAAACAGGCCCAGCAATACTGGGCCAAGGTCGAGGCGGAGAAAAAGGCTGCAGAGGAGGAAAAGAGGCGCCGGGAGGAAGCGGAACGCCTGCAACGCAAAATTAACAAGCTGATCAAAGACAGCGGAATCAGAGGCCGGTTCTTGAACCGGACATTTGAGCGTTTCGAGGTAAACGAGGTCAACAGAAAGGCATTCGAAACAGCAAAAAGATACGCCGATAATTTTCAGGCCATGCTTCCCAGGAAGAGCCCAGACGGTATAGTAGAGCCGCCGAAGATAGAATGCAATGGCCTGCTTATTACCGGCAACTACGGCACCGGGAAAACCCACCTGGCAGCGGCCATATCGAACCAGCTGATCCGGGAAGGGATACCGGTTATATGCATGACGATGATAGACCTTCTGGCCAGGATAAAGCAGACATTCGACCGCAACGACGAGGCCACAGAGACCGAAATCATGAAGATTTACGAAGAGGTGCCGCTGCTGGTTATTGACGACATAGGCAGCGAGCAGCCAACCGAATGGGGATCCACAAAGATATTCTCAATAATCAACGCCAGGTACGAAGCCTACATGCCGGTCATAGTGACCACGAACTACACCGGAGACGAGCTGATAAGGAGAATGACCCCGATAGGACCAAACGGTCAGCCATTAGACAGCAAAAACGCCGAGAAGACGCTGGACAGGCTGAAGGAGATGTGTATAGGCATCGAAATGAACTGGGAAAGCTGGCGGTCAAGAGGATAGAGGAGGGATGAGATCATGAAAAACACATTAACGGACTTGAACAATTACCTTTTTGAGACCCTCGAGAGGCTCATGGATGATGATTTGACGGAAGAGCAAATACAAAAAGAGATCATGCGCAGCCAGGCGGTAACCGCGGTAGCAGAAACGATCATAAGAAACGGCGAGCTTGCCCTGAAGACAATCAAACACCTCAATGAGTACGGCATAGAGACCCCGAAAGAGAAGCTGCCGCCCATGCTGGAGGCAAAGCCATGAAACGGTACCCAGATGAAGTTCACAAGTTCATAGCAGAGAATTACCAGGGCAGGAGCACAAAGGAGCTCGTCGAGCTCGTAAACGCAAAATTCGGGCCGATTTTCACCGAATCGAAGATGAAGTCATATAAGGCCAACCACAAGCTAAAAAGCGGCGCTCCGCGCGGATTACCGGCCGGAAGACCAACGGAATTATACCCTGCAGAAATCAAAAAATTCATCGAGGAAAACCACAAGGGCATAGGGCCCAAAGAGATGGCAGAGTTCCTAAACAAGACATTCGGTACCAACTACACCAAGGAGCAGCTCAAATCTTACTACGGGAACCACAAGATAAGCAGCGGCCTGACCGGATACTTTCAAAAGGGCCACACGCCGGCGAACAAAGGAAAGAAAGGCTACCATGCACCAGGATGCGAGAAGGGATGGTTCAAGAAAGGGCACAAGCCCCTAAACCATAAGCCGGTAGGCAGCGAGCGAGTAGACAGAGACGGATACACCCTGGTAAAGGTAGCGGAACCGAATGTATGGGAGCCAAAGCATAAGGTGCTCTGGGAAAAGAAAAACGGGAAGGTACCGGAAGGATATGTTCTAACCTTCCTCGACGGAGATAAAAGCAACTTCACACTGGACAACCTGGCCCTCATATCGATGGCCGAATCGCTGGAAATCACAAGGTCGAACTTAAGGAGCACCAATCCGGAATTCACAAAAACCGGCATTTTAATAGCAAAGGTTAAGATAGCCAGAAGCAAGCGGAAAAAGAATCTGATGGGAGGTCGAGACGATGAAAAAGAGATCATGCAGAATGACAGAGGAGGAAAGAGCCATTCACAACAGAGCAGTAAGCATAAGGAAAATGACAGATGCGCAGCTTTGCGAGTTTATAGACCGTACATACGGAAAAGGCATGGAGGAAGGAGCAAGGCTGGCGCAGAGCCAGGCCAAAGCAAAACCTGAAGACGCAATCGCTCACGTTAGGAAGTTCATCGATTACCTGACCGAGAAAACCGGCAGCGGCAACAGGATCGGCAAAGGCACCATTCTCCAGCTTAATAGAGAGCTGGAGAACGCAATCAAGAACGGCCTGTTTTCCGGGGAGGTGGCTAAATGAGCAGAAGCCACGCCAACAGAGGCCAACCATTTGAAGGTTTCCTAAAATTCGTTCACCAGAGGTACCAGGCAGACGGAATAGCATGCGTCCACAAGGTACCGACAGAGTTTATACCGCTGCGAAATGCCAAAGGCCAGGTATGCAGCGCGAAGGTAGAAAACAAAAGCTGCGTCGATTACCTGGGGAGATACAAGGGGATCCCGGTAGCAATCGAGGCAAAACACACCGAAGAGAAAAGGATTGATTTCAAACGGGTGGAGCCTCACCAGGCCGAATACCTCGACGACTGGGCCAAGGACCCGAACGCAATAGCGCTCATCCTGGTGAGCTTCAGCCTTCGCAGATTTTACGCAGTACCCTGGGTATTCTGGAAAGCAGCCCTGGAGAGCTGGCAGAAAAGCAAAGGCAAGGCCAAAACAACAGTGACAGCATACGGATGGACCTGGACAACGCCAGGAATGGCGAGCGTATGTGAAGAGGAACTTCACCCAGACTGGGAGATTAAAGCCGGCGGAAAGTCAGGTCTCCCGTACCTTGAAATCATAGACAAAATGACAGGGGGAAGAGGTAATGGAAATGGAAGACAGGATCGTTAAATCATTCGACATAAGCAGACTTATAAAAATAGCAAAACTTCCTCTGATTTGCGTATACAACAGCCCTTCAGATTACCCGGGAAAATTTGTAGCCAGGCTGTGGGATGTAGACAAGCCAACCAATATCGTGGCAGTAGCCGAAAGCCTGGAGGAAATCAGGGAAGCTAAACCGCCGGAAATGATCATCATGGAAAGACAGCCGAACGATGACCCGGTAATTGTTGAAACATGGATTTAAAGAGAGGAGGCCCAACCACAATGAAAGCAATCACATTATGGCAGCCATGGGCAAGTCTCATAGTTGCTGGAACTAAAAAGATAGAGACGAGGAGTTGGAATACCAATGTCAGAGGACGAGTGGCCATACATGCTTCCAAGAAAAGAGATGCCTTCAGCCTTGATTTAATCGACAAGCCAGAATTTCAGGAAGGACTGAAAATATACGACACAATAGGCCGAGGAAAGACCTTTATAACAGACATTGCTTTAACATTTGGATGCATTGTTGGAACAGTAGAAATCATAGGCAGCCGACCGATAGAAGAACTCATAGGAACCGAATATGACACACCGAAAGAACGGGCATTCGGAGACTGGAGTCCAGGACGCTGGGGATGGATCCTGAAGGACCCAATTTTATTTGAGAAGCCGATACCAGCGAAAGGATCTCAAGGCTTCTGGAACTGGGAGGCAGACAGATGAACAGATATAAATGCCCAAGGTGCGGAGGCAACCAATACTCCGCAAGCCCAAATAGAGCAAATGAGCCGTGTATCTACTGCGGCCATAAGGGAACGGAACTGATGGAGAGCATGGCAGATGAGGATGAGGCCAGAAAGGGGGAGAACGATGAAGACTTACATGAACCGGATCGACCGGGAACATCATGTGATGATACTGGTGTTATGGGACTATTTGAACACATGGCTGGAGATTACCAGCTGCCTCAGCAAAGAGGAAAGGAAGCGGATCAAGACAGCAGCCACTCACCTGCTCCACGCCAGTGACAGCATCGTCCAAAGACTTGATCCTGATTATGCCAAGAGATTAATAAGAACCGCAAAGAACACAGAGGTCAGAGTGGTTGACCGAGCGAACATGATGCTCGGCCGCGAGCCTGAGACAACCAACATAAAGATAGACGACTTATACGACATCGCGAGCTACGCTTTGACAGAGTGCAAAGGCTGCAAGAATCCAGACCATAAAAACTGCGAGAAATACCAGCTCTTCATGAAGCTGAATATACCGGTGGCTCAGGAGCAGACAGATGGCTGCCCATACGAGAATTGATGGAGGTATCGCCATGAGAGTGATAACCAGAATAACAAAATCAAGAAAAACCCACAGATGCATATCCTGCGGAGAATTGATAACAAAAGGATCTGTGTATTATTCCGAAAAAACAGCCTTCAAAGAAGACGGCAAATTTTATTCAGGAGAAATAAAGTGGTGCCCGAAATGCAAATACAAGCACGACAGAAGCAAGGCGCGGTTTGAATCATTTAAGTTAAAGTGCCATCACCCGTTAATAGACACTAAATATGACTATATCCCAGGAGAAGCAGTAATGGAGCCACAATATGATTATTGCCTAATATGCGGGAAGATAGTCTAAGCAGCGAGGTGAGGCCATGAAAATAGAGACCTACTACGAATGCCCGGTATGCCACAGCAACTGGACAACACAGAGCGAAGCAATCACCTGCAGGAACCAGCACCCGGTTATAGAGAAGCGCTGGGCCAACTGCGAGGTATGCGGACAGGGATGGAACATAGCATATTGGGGAGAAAAACAGGCAGCAGAGCTCGCCAGGAAATGCGAACAGGAGCACGAGGCCAAAGGCGAGACAGAGGAGTTAAGCAGGAAGACATTCTTCTTAAGCGGAGGGACAAAAGGCAAATATTACCCACCAAGGAAGGAGAACAGATGAATGGGACCGATTATAAACCAAGGATCATCGAATGCAGCAGGTGCGGCTGCGAATGGAATGTAAGCAGCCAGGCATACATACCGGAAACCGGTTATGTTTGCCCGCACTGCACAAGCAGAGAGCGAGAAAATAAAGCCTTTCAGGAGGATAAGCATATGGCAAATAGAGCATTGCTTCACAGAAGCAAGATAGAGGATTTCAAGAGCTGGCTCCAGGAAGACGGCTGGCAGATAGAACCAACCAAAGGAATATACGAGGTCGTGAGGGCCACGAAGGACGCCAGGAAGCCTTTAATAGTTTACACGAGGGATAACAAGGGCAAGGAGCATATCACCGTTCAGGACCGCGATGTGCCGGTCGTAAGGGCATACATAAGGGACAGGAGAAGAGAAGCCAGGGCAAAGGCCAACGGGATCCAGAAAGTAACCCAGGAAGAAATGCTGAAGATAATCGACACCAGGGAGCCACTCGGGAAGTTTTACAGGATAGAAGGCAAGACCATCATAGCGGTGGATAATTCCACAGGGGACGCCTGGACCGAGGAATTCAAAGACTTTGAAACCTTCCTTCTGTGGATAACCACACAGCTGACCGTAGAGGAGGCTGAAGAGATCATAGAAGGGAGGGTGAAGATTGGAAGAGGTAATAAATGCAATCAAGCAGCTGCGTGTAGGTAAGATATTCGAGGAGTACGAGCTCCAGGCGACAATAGCTGACATTTTTAATAAATCCGGAATCATCTATACCAAGGAATATCGCCTGGGCCCAGGAAGCCGAGTAGACTTTTTAACACAAAGCGGCGTAGCGGTAGAAGTTAAGAAGGGCAAACCAAACCGCACGCAGCTGGTAAACCAAATAAACCGATATGCAGAATACCCGGAAATCAAGGCAATTGTAATCGTCGTTGAAACCAGTCTCCGCATCCCAGTAACAAGAGCAGCAAACGGAAAGCCATGCTCCGTGGTAGGCCTGCAGAAACTATGGGGGATAGCATTATGATACCAGCATATTTACAGAGGCCACCGGCCAGCGAATATTACGAAGGCAGCCTAATGCCGGTTAAAAGGAACGGAATAGTGCAGGACTGGATCGTCGAAGGGAATCCAGGCATGGTGGAACTTATAAAACGCCTGTTCCCAGGATCAACATCATACGGAAGAGGGCGCTGCAGGTTCCCAAACACAAAGAGAAACGCAGAAAACCTGAACTGGATAATGCTGCGATATCCAATAAAAATCGAGGACGAGCAGGTCTGGGAAGAAAGCTACCAGGCAGCATTGAACCACGCAATAAGGATGCGGGACTTCAACAAAAGGCCAGAAAAGATAATACCGCCGCCGGATTTCGTGGGAAACCTGAAGGAATTCCAAAAAGAAGGCCTTTCATACCTGGTAGGAGCAGAGAGAGCGCTCCTGGCGGACGAAATGGGCCTCGGGAAAACGGTTCAGGCGCTGGCATTCTTATCAGTCAAGAAGGCATACCCGGCAATCATTGTAGTACCACCGCACCTCGTGAAAAACTGGGAACAGGAAATAAACCGGTTCCTGGTACTGCCAGGCAGCGGACAGATGAGCATTGACAGCAGAAACCCGCAGGGAGCAGTACATACCATAAAAGGACTGAAGCCATACGAGCTCCCGCCGGCCAGCATTTATATAATCCATTACCTACTACTGCGAGGCTGGAAAAACGCCTTGCTGGATTACGATTTCAAAGCGGTGATCTTCGACGAGATCCAGGAACTGCGTCACACCGGCACAGAGAAATACAGCGCGGCCTCGCTCTTAAGCACACATGTGCCGGCGTGCATTGGACTTTCAGGAACGCCCATATACAACCGAGGCGGAGAAATATGGTCGGTTATGAACATCATCGAATACCACTGCCTCGGAGATTGGGACAGCTTCACCAGGGAATGGTGCTATGGATACGGATCAGATATTGTAACGAATCCGGAGCAGCTCGGAGACTACCTGAAAAAAGAAGGTCTCATGCTTCGACGAACAAAGGACCAGGTACTCAAGGAGCTGCCGCCAAAGCGCCGCGTAGTTCAAACAGTGGACTTTGACAAAGGAACATACGGAAAGCTCATCCAGGAGGCCGTCGAAAAGGCGAAGGGCATCGACGAAATCAAGGATCACTTTGAAAAGGGCCGCCTGACAAGAGAGATAGTGAACGACAGCCGCCAGGCAATAGGAATAGCCAAGGCGCCGTTTGTGACGACATTTGTCAAAATGCTGCTTGACGCAGGAGAATGCGTCCTGGTATTTGCCTACCATCACGCCGTCTTTGACATTTACCACAAGGAGCTCGCTGAATACAGCCCAGTAGAAATCACCGGCAGGCAGACAGCGAAGGAAAAGGACGAGAATGTCAAGCGCTTCATGGAGGGAAAGACAAATATATGCATGGTCAGCCTTCGAGCAGCTGCAGGTCTTAACCTTCAGAGAGCCACATGCGTGGTATTTGGAGAGCTGGACTGGTCGCCGGCGATACATTCACAGGCAGAAGATAGAGCACACAGAATAGGACAATCTGACAGTGTTCTCTGCTATTACCTTGTAGCAGAGGAAGGGACCGACGAGGTAATTCAGGAATTCCTCGGCCTGAAGATATCGCAATTCACCGGAATAATGGGAGATAAGATAGAAACCGAGGAAGACAGGGCAATCGCCCAGGCCGTAGCGACAGAGCATATGGCCAAGATCGTAGAAAAACTTAAAAGGAGGGCCAAATAGCAATGATGAACAAATCAAAAATCGAGTGGTGCGACTTCACATGGAACCCGGTCACAGGCTGCCGGCACGGCTGCCCATACTGCTACGCAGCGAAGCAGGCAAGACGATTTTCCGGAGACGTAAGGCTGAATAAGAGTTCAGAACAGCTGCAGAGAGACGAGAACGGCCTTTATATCCTGGACAAGCCATTTAAAAACCAGGTAGGCAAGGTTATACCGGACCCGGTGGGATTTGAACCGATAATGCACAGGTACCGCCTGCCAATGCCGGCGCAAAAGAAGAAACCGGCCAAGATTTTTGTAGTATCCATGGGAGACTTATTCGGATCCTGGGTACCAGACGGCTGGATCGAGGAAGTATTCAGGGCCTGCGACGCAGCACCATGGCACACTTACATTTTCTTAACAAAGAACCCACGCAGATACGCAGACCTGGCCAAAAAAGGCATACTCCGGACCGGCGACAACTTCTGGTACGGCAGCACAGTAACCACACCGGAAACAGGATTTTTCTGGGACGAGAAGCTGAACACATTCGTAAGCATTGAACCGATACACGCGCCCTTCCCGGACGTTATGCGCCCGGATAACGGAATTCAAAAGGTGAAATGGGTAATCATCGGAGCAGAGACAGGGAACCAAAAAGAAAAGGTGGTACCGGAGAAAAGCTGGATCCGGGACATAGTCAAGGCATGCTGGATAGCCAAAATACCGGTATTCCTGAAGGATAACGCAAAGGAGGTGTGGGGAGAGGACCTCATCCAGGAGTGGCCGGCAGGAATGCCGATGGATAAAGGAAACGACGTTCCGCAATGCAAGGAATGCGAGCACTGCGAAATAACCCCGGAAGGAAAGCGGGGGAACCGACACTACTGCAGGAAGGAAGGCCGGCACGTTTTAGGAAGATACGCCAGGACAAGTCCGTCATGGTGCCCACTGCGCAGAGAGGAGGAAGCAGCAGATGAAATCGATGATGAAGAGACTGATTTATAACATCAAGCGCTTTGCTCACTCACTCAAGGTGAGATGGAGGATCCGGAAGACACCGAAGTTCATGCGCAAATTTGCATTCTGGTGGCATATGGCAGCATACGACACAGCCCAAGTACTAAAAGGAGTTAGACCCATGGCCAAAGACACCCTGGACAGCATGGCGGACCTGGTCGGCATAGAGAGACAAGAGGGAGAAACCGACGAGAAGCTGCGGAAGAGGATAATAGAAGCCGTTAAAAAGAAAGGAGGAATGGCTCGATGATGATTGAATTCTGCGGGAATTGCATGACCGGAGCAGAGACCCAAGACTTATATCCAGGAGCATGCCCTTATTACAAGAAAGCACCGGGCAAGCACTGTGCAAACCACAGGCCACTACCATACAAACCCAATGACGGCCGCATGGTTTACATCGCCAGCGCGATGAGAGGAGACATAGAAGGCAACCTCAAAAAAGCTGCAGCATACTGCCAGGCAGCTGCAGAATCCGGAGCGATACCAATCGCTCCACACCTTTATTTTTCATCCTACCTGGACGACAGGATCCCGGAGGAAAGAACCGCCGGCATGGAGATGGGACTGAAGATCCTGAAGAGATGTGACGAGCTCTGGGTATTCGGACCACCAACGGAAGGAATGAAGGCTGAAATAAGGCTGGCCGAAATACTGAAAATACCGGTCCTTTACATTCCGGAAGAGACAATAAATAAGATTTTGGAGAGGAGATGTATCGCATGAACAAAGCAATATTCACAGGACGCCTGGGCAGTGACCCAGAGCTCCGTTATACAAACACCGGCATACCGGTGTGTACTTTTAACCTGGCAGTAGACAGGCCAAAGCCAAAGGAAGGAGGGGAAGGAGGAACAGACTGGCCAACCATAGTGGCATGGAGGCATAAGGCCGAATTTGCGGCCAAATACCTGACCAAAGGACGCAAGATCCTGGTTACAGCAACAGTGAGGACCAGGGTAACAGAGGACAGCAGCGGCAAGAAGCGCAAAATCACAGAGTTCTGGGCCGAGGAAATAGAGTTCTGTGACAGCAAGCCGCAAAACAGCACGGCCGGAGCGAGCACACACCAGGACGACCAAAGCGATTATTATCCGGAGGATGGCTTCACGCCGGTAGACACTGATGAGGATTTACCATTTTAGAGAGGAGGGGTAAGTATGGCGATGAACAGCAAGGAGTCAATGGGCATAGCAGGCATGAGCTTTGCCTGCTTAAGCACAAGAGTGCTGGAATTAGCACTGCAGAAAGGAATCGAGGCCGGGACCAAGGCAGCAATGGATTACTTAATCGAGGAAAAGAAGGAGCAGAGGAAAGGGAGGTATGACCGACGGCTGCGTAATACCCGATTATTGCTTAAGAATTATAGAATGCTGAAGCAACATGTCCAGGGCGCCGTGTTCAACGCCAAGCAGGCAAAGGAAAGTGCGATTGATATATTAGACGGTTTGGACGAGTTCAGCTTCGATGATAACCTATACATCGAAAGCATAAAGAGAAGCCAACAGAGGACCTTTATCATACTGCAACACATCGACGAAATGCTGAAGTATTACAGAATAGCCTGCGAGCAATCAGGCAGGGAGGACGAGATGAGGTGCTACAGGATCATCATGAAGACTTACATAAACGAGGAACGAAAAACAGCCGAGCAAATCGCCGAGGAAGAAAACATCGAAAGGCGCACAGTTTACAAGAACATCAACGCGGCGATAAAGCCTCTCTCTGCCTTGATTTTTGGCATTGACAGCCTGAAACTTTACTGAAAAAGTATGGTGCAAAAACCATACCAGCACGGGGCACAAATTGGGCACTGTGGCGGCACTTTTATTATAATAAAATGATAGCGTGGAGGAGTGGAAATATGGCCAAGAAAAAGGCAACAAATACCTTCATCGAGATTGACTACTCAACCGAGGCAACACCGAGGGCAGTAACACCGGATGGGATTCCGGTTTTCTGTGCTCATGATGATATCATTCCGATTGAGAAGGCAATCCCGAATCCCAAGAACCCGAACCAGCACAGCCAAGCTCAAATAGAGCTGCTGGGGAACATCATTAAAGCAAACGGATGGAGAGCAGCGGTCACCATTTCAAAGAGGAGCGGCTTCATTGTCAAAGGACACGGCCGACGCCTGGCAGCGCTTCACATCAAGAGCGGATACATCCCGGTAGATTACCAGGACTACGCAAGCGAAGCCGAGGAATGGGCGGACCTCATAGCAGACAACAGACTGGCCGAGCTCTCAACCCTTGACACAGGAATGCTGGTCGATTTAATCAATGATATGGACACCGGAGAGGTACCGGTGGAGCTGACTGGTTACACCGAGGAGGACCTGGCGGCCATCATAGCAGCTCTTGAAGGAGCAGACGACACGGTGGACGACAAGGCCGACGATGTACCGGAGACCAAAAACATACCAATGACCAAGGCCGGAGATATCTGGTTCCTTGGACCACATAAACTGATATGCGGCAGCGCAACCGACCGGGAAACCATAGAGAAGGTGATGGCCGGAGAAAAAGGCCAGATGGTCAACACGGACCCACCATACGGAGTGAGCTACGAGACCCAGAGCGGAAAGTTCGACATGATCAAGAACGACGACCTCACCGGCGACGATTTGATGGCCGACCTTCTGATACCGGCATTCAAGAATTACGTGGAGTTCACGGATCCGGACGCAGCCTTTTATATCTGGCACGCCAGCAGCACCAGGCGAGACTTTGAGGACGCCATGACAGCTGCAGGCCTCATAGAGAAGCAGTACATCATCTGGGTAAAGAACGCACCGGTCCTGGGTCATGCAGACTACCAATGGGCACATGAACCGTGTTTCTATGCAGAGAAGGCAGGCCAGAGCGCTCACTTCTACGGAGACAGATCGCAAAGGACAACCTGGAAGGTAGTCCTCCGGGACAGCAACCACATGGCAACGGTCCTCACAGGAGGCGTCGTATTGACCGATGGATCCGGAGGAAAGGTATTCATCAACGATAAGCCTCCAAAGGGCAAGAAGATCAGGTATATACGCTTAAGCGATGGCAAGAGCGTATGCCTGTATCCGGAGAGTAAAGCCTCAACCGTCTGGGAGGTAGCCAGAGAAACCGGCACAGAGCACCCGACACAAAAGCCGGTAGAGCTCGCAATCAGGGCCATAGACAACAGCAGCAAGCCAGGGGATCTGGTGCTTGATTTCTTCGGAGGCTCCGGGAGCACACTCATAGGAGCCGAAATGACTGGCAGGCGATGCAACACAGTGGAACTGGATCCAAGATACTGCGATGTAATCATTAACCGGTATGTGCGCTTCACAGGAAATATCGGAGTGACCTGCCTGCGAGATGGCCAGGAGCTGACATACATGCAGCTGAAGCAGGAAAACGACAAGCTCAATGGCCTTGCGGGGGGTACAGAAGATTGACATTTAAGGCAAGATGCGCATTCACCCGATTAATCCGTATAATAAACAAAATATTCAAGAGATAACGGCAGGTCACAGCAAATGGCCTGCCTTTTAATATTTCAGGAAAGGAGGAAGCAGCATGGGGAAACGCAAAGAGAATATCTATCCATGGGACAGGATCCCAGGGGAAACACCCAGGGAGTATCAAAAGTTTTGCGCATACCGGGACATGAACACGGCGGACAGACCGATCCGGACACGCAGCCTTCCGAAGCTGGCCAAGGAAATAGGCTTCTCCCTGGATCACTTAAAGAAGTTAAGCGCGAAAAACAACTGGGTAGAACGAGCGGCAGCATATGACGCTTATCTGGAAGAGCTGGCCAGAGAGCAGAACGAGGCGGAGATCCTCAAGATGCGAAAGAACCATGCACTGCTGGCCTCTCAAATGATTACCAAGGCAGCCAAGAGGCTGCTCACCATGCCGGAAGAGGAGATAACCGCAGCCGACCTCGTGCGCCTGGTCGATGTCGGAG
>ENA-UPSA01001920-UPSA01001920.1-bioreactor-metagenome-genome-assembly--contig:-NODE-1920-length-16852-cov-26.198190_pt1 | contig 16852 bp, 16 predicted proteins | sample MGYA00238183_ERZ773288 | MGnify/ENA primary metagenome ERZ773288 (study PRJEB29028, sample SAMN07631243) | bioreactor metagenome | isolation source: Switchgrass digestor | place: USA: Dartmouth... | reverse complement strand
CAAAGCCTTCTTGTAATACCAGAGGAACCGTCCCCGTGGTCTGAAAGCCTATTCGTAAAACCAAAGGGACTACCCCCATGGTCGCAAACCAGGGAGACTGCCCCATGGTAGGAAAACCAGAGTGATTGCTTTATGATTTCAACCAGAGGAACCGTCCCCTTGGTCGGTAGTATCTCAGATATATATAACCGGAGCCGGTTTCGGGGGTAGTCAGGACCTTGGCTTTCATGTAGATTTCCGTATAGTCATCGCTTCCTTCGGGGATTTCGAACAGCCTGAGAAGGTTATATCCTGTATCGGTTTTACCTTCCGTAACATGGTCGTCGTCATAGAAATTGGTGGTGAGGATGTACTTAAACAGGGCAGAATTCTGGCTAATATCCATCCATGAGTTCCATGCTTCAGGTATCTCCTGCCATTCAACATTTGAATAATCCTGATCAAACACATTGCCGCGTCTGCCGAGTTTACTGAAGTATCTGTCATTGGTAATCTCTTCTTCATCATAGTTATATCCTAAGTAAGCATATTCTCCTATCTGCCCTTTTTCATTCTTCAGCTTGCCATCGGGAGTAACAAGAAAGCCACCATCGGGTAGACTGTCATCTCCAAAAGGATCATCAAATACTTCGGTTTTGTATAATAAAGATGTAATAATGTTAAGTTTATAAGTGCCTTTTACCGATTCCGAGCGGAATAATTGGCCGGAGGATAAGCAACAGTTATACAAAATATTGATAATAATAACAAATAAAATAAAGATTACTCTTGCAGCCTTTTTCATTTTCTTACCTCCGGCTTGGTAGTCCAATAGCTCATGACTTTAACATTGTTCTTTTCTGAATAGTAATATGCCAGTTCTATCCCGGTTTTTGGCACAATACCGAAGTAACTGTCTTCTATTCTGCCTCCTGTGTAGAAAATATTGAGGTAGATTGGGAATATGAAATCATAAAACTCTTTGCCTTGTGATGGCCCATAGACAATTTGGCAAAGGTGGCTAAAGACTTTCTCGTGCTTTTCCTGTGTCCATACAAAATTCTGACGATTTTTTCCTGGTTCCCATCCCTGACTTGATAAAAAATCAGGATCTCTAAGTGCACCTAGTGTCCATCTATAATATGACGGGCTCTTTTGTTTTCCGGGAGCATATTGCTCGGCGAAATAATTCATTTGAGGCTCGGCAAAAAATACGAGTTCCAAGTCCGGATCAAAGGCTTTGCTAATAATATGATAACCTAAGGATACTATCCCGCCGTTAAGATGCATATATCCGAGGCTGAAGGTATTACCGTTCTTATTGGCATAATACGCCAAGGCCTTAGCGCATTCATATAGGAGTTCATTGATAGATGGATTATTCACTTCAGACAACAGTGTAGGCGTAGTTTTTACTGCATTTTGAAGATATATTTTTCTGTCTTCTATCTTGGCAATGCAATAAAAATCCTCCGCATTCTCCCTTATATACGCCTCAAACTCCGCATCGCTCCATACTTCCTCGGGAGGAGTAAAGACAGTCCTGGTGCTCGGTTCCAGCATCTTGTGGATAACCGCAGCGGCAGAGGCACGCGTCAGGCTGTCATTCGGCCTGAAATAGCCGTCTGCCCCACCAACAAGGATGCCAAGCTGATAGGCCTTACAGACATAGTCCCTGAGGTTTACCGGTATGCTGTCGTAATCAGCCATCCTCGACCTTATATCGCTTTCATTGTAGGTAATATCCTTCTCCCCGGTTATCATGGGAAGGGACCGGATAATTATCCTTGCCATCTCGGCACGCGTTATGGCTCTCCTGTAATCGTTGAACTCTCCCGGGAGCACAAAGCCAAGCTCAAGGCCTATGGGGACATACACATCTCCCCAGTACTTGTCCGGCGGAACTACCACGCCTCGTCCTGCGGCCGCAACGGTTATCTTTATGAACTGCTCCACCGTGAGGTTGTCAAATGGTCCGAAGTTTCCCGCATATCCCACCATCAGTTCATTGGGATGGTTTGCTACATAATGGACATGCTCGTAAAACCAGGCGTCTTTTGGCACGTCCTTGAAGGTTACTGCCCCATGGGAGAGGGTCATACCGGAAGGGAATGAGAACAGCACGACAAGAAAAGTTAGGAGAAATGCGAGGAACTTCTTCATAAACAAACCTCCTAAAAACTGGTTGAGTTAATATTATCATTGCTTGTAATTATTTGTCAATGATAGGATGAACCGGGGGTTTTTCAATGCGCTCGAAATGAGGTTGAGGAAGTAGATAGCTTCGTCAGCAAAGCCTTCTTGTAATACCAGAGGAACCGTCCCCGTGGTCTGAAAGCCTATTCGTAAAACCAAAGGGACTACCCCCATGGTCGCAAACCAGGGAGACTGCCCCGTGTTCGGAAAACCAGAGGGATTGCCTTATGATTTCAACCAGAGGAACCGTCCCCTTGGTCTGGAGGGAACGTCTCTGTGGTTCAAACCAGAGGAACCGTCCCCTTGGTTTGCTGATCAATCCCTTTGCATAGTTGCAGTATATTGGTAGAATAGTGATTAAGCAACCAGCTGTGAACGAAGGGGTTGTATTGTTATGAGGTATTTTAGGAAGCTTGAGGGAGAGCGTGTGTTTCTCTCGCCCATAAACATGGATGACCTGGAACAGTACACAGCATGGATAAACGACCTTTCGATGACCATAAACCTGGGAAACGCATCAACCCCAATCAGCCTGGCAAGTGAGAAAGAATTCCTGGAGAAACTGGTCAGGGAAGGGCATAATTACGCTATTGTGCTTAAAGACGATGAAACGCTGATCGGGAACTGTTCGCTCTTCAACATCAATCACATTCAGCGGACAGCGGAAGCGGGTATCTTTATAGGCGATAAAAAGTACAGGGGGAAGGGCTACGGCACGGAGGCCATGCAATTGCTGCTGGCCTACGGCTTCAAGGTTCTGAACCTCAACAACATCATGCTCAAGGTATATTCATTCAACAAGCAGGCTATAAGATCATATGAGAAAGCAGGGTTCAGGGTTTTCGGCCGGCGCTCCCAGTCATACTTCGTGAACGGGCATTATTATGATGAAATATACATGGAAATCCTGGCCCGGGACTTCAAATCAACCCTGCTGGACGACGTGATGCCCGAAAAGCCGTAAGAATACCCGGGCTCTTTTTGCTGTTGTATTCGCAGACGTATAGACTGTATAATAATCCATGGATGTGATTGATATTGAAAAAAGTGGGAGTCGTGGTTAACCGGGACAGGGATTTCGGTTACAACCATACCAGGACCATTGTTGAAACTCTTTACCAAAAAGGATTTACACCTGTCGTATCTCCGGAGGTCAGCCAGTTTGCCGGACCTTACGCGGCTGCCTCCGAAAGCATATACGAGGACGCCGATTTTATAATCTGTGTAGGCGGCGACGGTACATTCCTGAGCACTGCCCGCGCGGCATATGAGTACCGGAAACCGGTCCTTGGGATCAACAGGGGATCTGTCGGATTCCTTGCCGAGGTTGAAACAGGCGATATCCAGAAGGCCGCCGAGAAGATGGCGAGCGGGGAGGTTAAGATCCAGTCCCGGATGGTGCTCGAGGCCCGCGTAATAAGGGACGGCGAAACCATATTCAGGGATATAGCCATCAACGATGCGGTTGTTTCGCGCGTTGCGGTTTCAAGGATACTGAAGCTGAGGGTGGATCTTGACGAGAAATACCTGGATTCATTTCCCGGCGACGGCATCATTGTGTCCACGCCCACAGGCTCCACGGCATACTCGCTTTCGGCTGGAGGTCCCATAGTCCAGCCGGACATGCGCCTCATGATCATTACGCCCATATGCCCGCATACCCTGTATTCCAGGTCATTCATAACAGCCGAGGACAGGGTTGTCCGCATCACCCTCGATGAAGACGGCAAAGCCCAGGCCATGCTTACCATGGACGGGCAGACGTACTCGGAACTGTACCCGGGAGACCTGGTGGAGGTCCGGGCGGCGGCCCAGGATGTTCTCTTCGCTTCGGTCACCGATGTCAATTTTTACGATGTGCTTCGTGCGAAAATACATGGATGTTAGTTATTATTAAGACAGGGGAGGATATAAAGGTGAAGTATAACAGGCATGCAAAAATCCTCGACATTATCGATAAATACGAGATCGAAACGCAGGACGAGCTTGCTGAGAAGCTCAGGGAACTGGGAATGGACGTGACTCAGGCCACCATTTCCAGGGATATCAAGGAACTTCGGCTGGTCAAGGTCCTGTCTCCGAGCGGCAAGTACCGTTACTCATCCATGAACCGCGAATCGTCCAGTACCGGCGAAAGGCTGATGGTTATCCTGAAGGAAGCCTTCGTGTCGTGCGATTACGCCAACAACATCCTGGTGGTGAAGACGCTTCCCGGTATGGCCCAGGCAGTGGGTGAGATCGTCGATTCCCTTGGCTGGGAAGACGTGGTGGGCACAATAGCCGGTGATAATACCCTCATGATCGTATGCCGCGCCGAGAAGATAGCCGAGGACCTCATGGAGAAGTTCACGCGCATGGTGAGGGGAGTGTAAAAGCCCATGCTGCTCCAGCTGGAGATTGAGAACATCGCCATTATCGAGCGCCTGAACATTACGCTGGAGCCCGGATTCAACGTCATTACGGGAGAAACCGGCGCGGGAAAATCCATACTGATCGATGCGATCAACGCGCTTCTGGGCTCCCGGGTATCGAGGGAACTCATCCGTTCCGGCGCAGAAAAAGCCACCGTCCAGGGGCTTTTTTCTAAACCCCCGGAACTCGATCCCATCCTTCGCGAGTACGGTTTTGAAACCGGGGATGACGATACCCTGCTCATTTCCCGCACCATAACCGATTCAGGAAAGAACATATGCCGGATCAACGGAACGCTTGCTACCGTGGCAATGCTGAAGGAAATCGGACAGCGCCTTATCGACATTCACGGGCAGCATGACAACCAATCCCTGCTGAGGGTCGAAACCCATATCCAGCTCCTGGACCTCTTCGCCGGCGAAAGGCTCTTTTCCGTAAAATCCGCGTACCAGGAGGAACTTGAGCAATTGAGGGCCTGCCAGGCAAGGCTGAGGTCCCTCATGGGCGAGGGCAGGGAGCGAGAACGCCTCATGGATACCCTGAGGTACCAGGTGGAGGAGATCAGGCAGGCTGCCCTTTACGCGGGGGAGGACGAGGAACTGGAAAAGCGCAGCAGGATCCTGGCCCATGCCGAGGATATCATCAACGCTTTCAGCATTGCATATGAGGCTATAAGAGGCGAGGAAGGGCAGGGAGTAGGCGCTCTTGACATGGTGCAGTCGGCGATGGAAGCAATAAAGCGCGTGGAAAGCGTAGACGAGTCGTATTCCTCTATCTGTTCCGCCCTTGATGATATAAGCGACAGGCTTGGCGACCTTTCACGGGAAATACGCCGTATAAGGGACGGCACCGAGTATGATCCCAACCTCCACAGGGCCACCGAGGAAAGGATCAGCCTTATCCAGGGGCTCAAGAGGAAGTACGGAGAAACCATACCCGATATACTGCGCTATGCGGAGGATGCCGCAAATAGGCTGGATGAACTCGAGCACAACGAAGAGCTGATTGAATCCATCAAGGAAGAAATAAAGGCTATTGAGGCCAGGCTGACCGAAAAATGCAGCGAGATGCACGGCATGAGAGTACAGGCGGCGGAAAAGCTCGCCGAAGGCATTATGAAGGAGCTTTCCGAACTTAACATGCCGAAAACCGTTTTCAAGGTCGCGGTAAACAGCGTTCCCGAACTCGGGTTTACTGACGACGGCACCGACCAGGTGGAATTCCTGATCTCGCCGAATCCCGGCGAACCCTTAAAGCCCCTTTCGAAGATAGCCTCAGGGGGCGAGATGTCGCGTATCATGCTTGCCATCAAGGTCATGCTGGCCGATATGGACAGCGTTCCCACCCTGATCTTCGACGAGATCGATTCGGGCGTAAGCGGAAAGGCTGCCTCCAAGGTAGGCGAGAAGCTCAGGGAACTGGCGGGCAAGCACCAGGTGCTCTGCGTGACGCACCATGCCCAGATCGCAAGCCTTGCCCACCACCATATCCTCGTCGCCAAGGAAATAAAGGGTGAGAAGACCGTCACCTCGGTACGGCAGCTCACCGGTCAGGACAGGGAGGACGAGATTTCAAGGCTCCTTTCCGGGGAGCGAGCCACCGACACGTCGAGAAAGCTGGCGCGGGAATTGCTTGAACTTAAATAGCAGGAAGGAAAACGGGGATTGCCAGATGATCATAAAAAAAGCGGAACATGTTGTCAGCGCAGCGCAGCCGGCACAATACCCAAACACCACCTTTCCGGAGATCGCGCTTGCAGGCCGGTCCAACGTGGGAAAATCATCACTTGTCAATGCCCTGGTCAACCGGAAAAACCTTGCCAGGGTCGGAAGTGTGCCGGGGAAGACGCGGCTCATCAACTTTTACAATATCAACGATTCCCTCATGATAGCCGACCTTCCGGGTTACGGCTATGCCAAGGTTTCCCAGGCAGAAAGGGAAAGCTGGGGAAAACTTTGTGAAACTTATCTTAACACCAGGAAACAGCTTAAGGCCATAATCCTGCTTGTTGATATCAGGCATGCGCCCACCCGGGACGACCAGGTAATGCTGGAGTATATCAGAGGATCGGGAAGAAAGCTCGTCGTGGTAGCCAACAAGGCCGACAAGATCGGAAGGTCGGAGGTAAAACGGCATACGGACCTGATCAGGTCGACGCTCGGCCTGGAAGAAGGCACTGAGATTATCCCCTTTTCAGCGCTCAAGAAAACAGGAGTTGAGGCTCTCTGGCGCAGGATCGAAGAAACCCTGCGATCTTAAGCCAGCCTGGCTCATCTCTTATTGATATTCCTGGACGGAAGGAAGCGAGTATTTTCATGAACGCGGAAATCATAGCAGTCGGAACAGAGCTCCTGATGGGGCAGATAGCCAACACCAACGCCCAGTACCTGTCGGCGCGCCTCGCCGACCTGGGAATAAACGTGTATTTCCACAGCGTCGTGGGAGATAATCCCGGGCGTTTGAAAGCGTGCCTGAAACAGGCGCTGGGAAGATCGGACATCGTGATCACCACCGGCGGGCTTGGGCCGACAAAGGACGACCTGACGAAGGAAACCATTGCCGAAGCCTTGGGATTGCCGCTGGTTCTACACCAGGAATCCCTGGAATACATCAAGGAATTCTTTGAAAAGCTGAACCGCCGCATGTGTGAAAACAATGTGAAGCAAGCCTATCTCCCTGCCGGGTGCAAGGTCATTCCCAACAGGAACGGAACTGCTCCCGGCTGCATCGTTGAGCAGGGAGGGAAGACTGTCGTTATGCTCCCCGGCCCTCCAAGGGAGTTGATCCCGATGTTTGAGGACACGGTTTTCCCGCACTTCGCGGGCAGGACAGGCCAGGTTATTGGTTCAAAGATGCTCAAGATCTTCGGGATAGGCGAATCCGAGATGGAAACGAGGATCATGGACCTGGTTGAGCGGCAGTCGAATCCCACTATAGCCCCATATGCAGACATGGGGGAGATCAGCCTTAGGGTAACGGCCAGGGGCCACGACCGGGACGAGGTCGAATCGCTGATAGCCCCCGTGGTTGATGATATAAAAGAGAGGCTGCACCCGCATGTCTATTCTGATGCGGGACAGTCCATGGAGGAAGTCGTCATCGGACTCCTGGCCGAAAAAGGGCTGACCCTTTCCACGGCGGAATCCTGCACCGGCGGCATGCTGGCCTCCAGGATTGTCGGCGTGCCCGGGGCGTCACGGGTATTTGACCGCGGGTTCGTGACCTATTCCAACGAGGCGAAGATCCGGGAACTGGGAGTAAGGCAGGAAACCCTGGATACTTTTGGCGCCGTGAGCCGGGAGACAGCCGAAGAAATGGCAAAAGGGCTTGCGGAAAAGACAGGAACATCGGCCGGCCTGGCCATCACCGGGATCGCTGGACCGGACGGCGGAACGGCTGAAAAGCCCGTTGGCCTTGTATATGTCGCGGCTTTCCTGAACGGGAGGATCGAGACGCAGAAACTGAACCTGCGCGGCGACAGGCAGAGGGTGCGGACCGTTTCATGCCTTCATGCCCTCGACCTGTTGAGAAAAATGCTTCTCGGCATCGCCTAAAAATGATATAGTGGATAAAGACCAGCAATACCAGGTTTTCGCCTGGCGGTGAAAGCACGGGAGACGCTTATGGATCAGTTGGAGAGTAACAGGAGGCTGACGGGCGCCGCGGCCATCGTCATGGTTGCCACGTTCATGAGCCGGATAACCGGTTTCTTGCGGACGCTTCTCATTTATACCAGCATGCGCCCCAAAGGCTATTCCGATGAATTCCTCCTGGCATTCACCCTGCCCGACCTCGTTTATGACCTCCTGGCAGGGGGAGCCATTGCCGCCGCCCTTATACCCGTCCTTTCCTCCTATATCACCAAGGGGAAGGAACGGGTGGGGTGGAAGGCTGTAAGCACCTTCATGAACCTGACCATCATATTCATGGTGGTCCTCGAGGTTATATTCTTTATCTGGACCGACGAACTCCTGGGCATCATCGCGGCTGGGTACAGGGAGAGAAGCAGCGGCGACAAGGCGCTTTTGGTCAGCCTTACGAGAATACTTCTCCTGTCGGCCCCGTTTATGATGCTGGCCGGGCAGTGCAACGGCATACTCAATTCGTACAAGAGGTTTACGGTCGCTGCCTTCGGCCCGGTGGTCTACAATGTCTTCACCATCGTCAGCATCGCCGTATTCGGCGCCAAGAGCGCGCACTACACCGCCTGGGGCGTGGTGGTAAGCGCGGCCCTGTTCTTTGTCATACAGATGGCCGCGACACTGAGGCACTTCAACCTTTACAAGCCGCGGCTGTACCTTGGAAGCAAGGCCTTCAGGAAACTGTTCAACCTGACCATTCCCTCGCTCCTTTCATCCCTGATCCTTGAACTGAACCTGATAATATCCAAGGGCAACGCCACATTCTTCGAGGAGGGTATGGTAACCCTTCTTAACAATGCCAACCGGACCTGGCAGCTGCCCCTGGGTGTTTTCGCCCAGAGCATCGGGATAGCCATGCTGCCCACGCTGTCCGAACATTATGCCTCGAACAACGGGAGCGAGTACGGGAAGATCCTGAATAAGGGTATCCGGGTGGTATTCCTGCTTTCGCTTCCGACCGCGCTTTTTATGATGATCCTGAGCCCGGATATAATGAGGGTTCTCTTCAAGTGGGGAAGCCTTTCGGAGAGCGACGTCATTTTCGGCGGAGCATGCCTTCTCGCGTATGCGGCGGGCCTGATTTTTGCTTCCATGACCGCACTCCTCAACCGCGCGTTTTATTCAATCCAGAACAGCATTGTCCCGCTTGTCGGCGGTATTATAGGCATTGCGGCCAACTTCGCGTTCAACTGGTTTTTCAGAAACTTCACCCCGATAGATGTCGCGGGCCCGGCCATGTCGTATTCCCTGGCGCAGGTGGTGAACATGGGCGTCCTGGTATTTGCCTTCTACAGGAAGACGGGGATACATGTCATATATGATAACGGGCGCTTTATCCTGCGTTCGATGTTTGCCGCCGTTCCGGCGGGACTTGCGGCGTTCCTGCTAGCCCTGGTTGTCAGGCCCGATATCGGCTCGAAACTTAGCCAGATCGCATGCGTTGCGCTGCCGCTGGCCGCAGGATTCTTCGTGTTCTGGTTCCTGTGCATGAAGATCAGGATTCCCGAAATCGAAACCGTGAACAGCATGGTTTTATCGGGCATAAACCGCGTGAAATCGATGTTCGGCACAAAGAGTGCTTAAATCCATATATTGATATTTCAGTCTAAAAATGTGATAATTAAGTATTGACTTATTCGTTTCCTTGGCATATAATGAGAACAAATGTTCGGCAAAGGAGGCAAGGATCCATGGATGAAAAGAAAAGGGCTCTGGAAATCGTGATGAGCCAGATAGAGAGGCAGTTCGGCAAGGGCGCGATTATGAAACTGGGGGAAGTTTCCCATGTGAGCGCCGATGCCATACCCACCGGGGCGTTATCCCTTGATATAGCCCTCGGTGTCGGCGGGTTCCCCAGGGGAAGGATTATCGAGATCTTTGGTCCCGAATCCTCGGGTAAAACCACCGTTGCGCTGCATGCGGTGGCAGAGGCGCAGAAAATGGGAGGGGAGGCAGCCTTCATCGATGCCGAGCATGCGCTGGATCCTGTTTATGCCAGGAACCTGGGTGTTGACATCGACAACCTGATAGTATCACAGCCCGATACCGGCGAGCAGGCCCTGGAAATCACCGAGGCACTGGTGAGAAGCGGCGCTATCGATGTCATCGTAATCGACTCGGTAGCCGCGTTGGTGCCGAAGGCCGAGATAGACGGCGAGATGGGAGATCAGTTCGTGGGCCTCCAGGCGCGCCTGATGTCCCAGGCCATGAGAAAGCTGTCGGGCGTGATCAGCAAGTCAAAGACCGTCGCTATCTTCATCAACCAGCTCCGCGAGAAGGTCGGGGTAATGTTCGGAAACCCGGAAACAACGCCTGGCGGCCGCGCGCTGAAATTCTACGCATCGGTCCGCCTGGATGTCAGGAAGGTTGAAACATTGAAGGAAAACGGCGAGCCCATAGGAAGCAGGACCAAGGTAAAGGTTGTCAAGAACAAGGTAGCGCCTCCTTTCAAAGAAGCCGAGTTCGATATCATCTATGGCCAGGGGATCTCCAAGGAAGGCTGCGTCCTGGATGTCGGAACATCCCTCGATATCATAAAGAAGAGCGGCGCCTGGTTCTCCTATAACGATCAGAGGATCGGCCAGGGCAGGGAGAATGTGAAGAAATTCCTGCGCGACAATCCGGAGATCATGAAGGAGATAGAGGAGAAGATCAAGGCCGAGTACGACAAGGCTTTCTTGAGCAGCATAGGAACCCATGCTGCCGATGATGAAACCTGACAGTACGGATGTGATATAAGAGGACGCCCTGTTCGAAACTTTAATCCGGAAGGTTCGAACGGAGCGTCCTTTTGTTGATATATATCCCTGTATTCCATACCTGCGATTTATGCTATCATTATCGGTAGAATTCAAGAGAGGCAGGTGACAAGATGAAAGTCACAGCAAGGATTAAAGCAAAAAACGGACGGATGATCAGGATATACCTGGACGGCCGGTATGCGTTCAGTATCCCCACGAACGTATATATGGCCAATCATCTCTACGAGAAGGACGAACTGTCGGAAGAGGAGGCAGAAAAAATAAAGCAGACCATCCTGGTTCAGAGCGCGAGGGAAAGGGCTGTCGGCATCCTGATGGCAAGGGACAGGAGCAGGCATGAGGTCAAGGTAAGGCTCAAGAGGATGGGATTCGACGAGGATATCGCGGAGAAGGTCGTAGAGGACCTGAAAGCCATAGGATATATAGATGACAGCCGATTTGTCCTAAAATACGCTTCGGACAGGGTCAAGACCAAGGCCCTCTCGAAAAAGGCCCTGATATATGAACTGGAGCAAAAGGGCATTGACAGGGATCTTATCGATGACGTCCTGAAGGAGTTTGAGCAGGACGAGGAAGAGATCGCGTTCCGGGCGGTTAAGAAGAAATTCGGCAAGTACGACCTGTGCGACAGGACGGTTGAGGAAAAAGCCCTCAGGTTCCTGATGCACAGGGGTTTCTCATATGAAACGTCCAGCGCCGTGATCAGGCGTTTGCAGGAAAGAATGGAAGATTAAGCCCATAGTCTGACTGGTAAATTTCCGCCACACTTCAAGTTGACACTATTATAATTAAATTATATAATTATTGTATAAATATAACATGGAATAATCAGGTAATAATTCTATATTAAGAAGGGGTGGCGGAGTTGAAAAGGCTGAAATATTTCCTGTTGGGAAGAAAGGGAATTAATACGGTTGAATTAGTCGTTATTCTTGCGGTCATCCGGGAATAGCGCTTTTGTTCAGAAACGAAATCGTTAGTTTTGTCAGTGACCTGATTGCTTCAATATTTGGCACTAAACAAAACTTTCAACCAACTAATATTGCATCTACACCCACACCCACATCAACGCCATAAGGCAACCGGCAGACCTTGCGGGACCTTATTCAGGAAAAAGTTTACCATGGGATACAGTGCCATAGTGGCGCGGTATCCCATATTTCTTTTTTGGCAAACGACTTTCCGTATCTAGTGGCAAGCTTGGGCCCTTTCCGCGGCGGGATCGGCAAAAAGCCCAATCCCCGGGGGAATCCTGTACCAGGTATAAACATGGTATTGCAACCCAGCCGAAAATCATATATACTTATCGTCAGAAATTATTATCTGGTAATAATAATGACAGGTGAGCGGTTGTGAGCAGGGATTCAAGAGCAAAACAGGAAAGACACGCCCGTTTGACGGCAACCCTCAGGGAAGATCCTTTCCTGACCGATGAGGAGATAGCCGAGATCCTGAACGTCAGCGTTCCCACGGTAAGGCTGGACCGGCTGGAACTGGGCGTGCCCGAACTCAGGCAGCGCATCAAGGAAATGGCGGCCAGGAACCACAACAAGGTGCGATCCCTCCACGCCGAGGACATTATCGGGGAAATTGTTGAACTGAATCTCGGTGAAAGCGCTATTTCTGTCCTGGATACCACCGAGCAGATGGTCTTCGCCCATTCCAAGATTGTCAGGGGGCATTATATCTATTCGATGGCCGAGTCCATAGCCATTTCGGTTATCGATGCGGACGTGGCCCTTGTCGGCGTTGCCAACATCAAGTACAAGAAGCCTGTCTACGCGGGAAGCAAGCTGGTGGCCAAGGTCACGGTAAAGGAGAAGAGGGACAGGGGCAGGTATATAGTCTGGGTAATGATCTACAACAAGCAGGTTGAGGTCTTCCGCGGCAAATTTATTCTGGTGGCAATTTGAAAAAAGTCGGGTAATATGGAAACAATGAATTCATAGAAATACAGCATAACCAGGTATTAAGGAGTTGACAGTCTTGAGAATCATTGTGGATGCCATGGGAGGAGACAATGCTCCCGAAGAAGTGGTAAAGGGTTGCCTGGAAGCATTGAGTATCAACAAGACAGTCGAGATTGAGCTTATAGGGGACAGGAAGAAGATAGAGAAATGCCTGAAGAATCGTTTATATGACTCCTCCAGGCTTTTCATCACCGATGCCAAGGAAGAGATAACGAACAACGATATACCCACCGAGGCCATCAGGAAGAAAAAGAACTCCTCGATAGTCATCGGGCTAAACAAGATGAAGGCAAAAGAGGGCGACGCCTTCATTTCCGCCGGCAGCACCGGCGCGCTCCTTGCCGGTTCGCTCCTGATCACGGGCCGCATGAAAGGCGTCCACAGGCCTGCCCTGGCGCCCGTTGTGCCCTCCGAGAGCGGAAACACAATGATCATCGACGCGGGCATGAATACCCAGGTAAGGCCCATCAACTACATGCAGTTCGGGATCATGGGGTCTGAATACATGAAGGGGATGTTCGGCCTGGAAAGCCCGAGGGTTGGCCTCGTGAACGTTGGAACAGAGGAGAAAAAGGGCAACAATAACCTCAAGCAGGCATACGAGCTTCTCAAGAATTCCAATCTCAATTTCATAGGCAATGTCGAAGGAAGGGATATAACCGACGGCAAGGTTGACGTCGCGGTATGCGACGGCCTTACCGGCAATGCCATGCTCAAGATCATGGAAGGGACGGGCAGGTTCCTCATGGACTACCTGAAGAAGATTTATTCCATGAGCCTGGCATCGAAGATAAGCTTCCTGATGATCAGGCATGAGCTTAAAAAGCTCAAGAAACAACTGGATCCCGAAGAAGTAGGCGGAACCCCGATCCTCGGAGTAAACGGCATCATATACAAGTGCCATGGAAACTCCAAGTCGGGCGCCTTTAAGAATACTATCCTCAAGGCGTGCAGTTCGGCATGTGTTTCCGTCCTTGAGCAGATACGCAACATATTTGCCAAGATGGATGTCGGAGGTGTATATGACGAAGCTTTATAAGGCCGGCATCCTGGGTACGGGAAGCTGCCTTCCGCAACGGAAGCTGACCAATGCCGAGCTGGAAAATATTGTTCAAACATCCGATGAATGGATAGTGCAGAGGACCGGTATACGCGAACGCAGGATTATAGATGATGATACACCCGTCTCGAAGCTTGCCGCCAAGGCAGCGGAGAATGCCATCAGCGACGCTGGCATTCCAAGGGAGGAGATAGGGCTAATCATCGGAGCAACGCTCACGCCCGACTACCTGTGTCCCACCCTGGCATGTGCCGTCCAGAAAGAACTCGGGCTTAGCGGGGTTTCGGCGTTCGACATGAACGCGGCCTGCACCGGGTTCGTATATGCCCTGAATGTCGCCCAGCAGTTCATCGAGAACGGGACACACAGGTATGTGCTTATCGTGGCGGCGGAGGCTTTAAGCAGGGTGACCGACTACCAGGACCGCAAGACATGCGTCCTGTTCGGCGACGGCGCGGGAGCCGTCGTTGTAGGCAGGGTTGAGGACGATACCGGGATCGTGAGCTGTGTCACCGGCGCGCAGGGTGAGCTTGGGCATAACCTGACCGTACCGTGCCTGTATGCCACCGAGGAGGACCTGGCAAAACGGAATGAGGGCAAGAAGCAGGTGATCTGGATGGACGGCAGCGAGGTGTTTACCTTTGCCGCCCGGATCATGGCCGACGCGACCCTCAGGGTGGTGTCCAGCGCGCAACTTACCATGGGCGATGTGGAATATATATTCCCGCACCAGGCCAACGCCAGGATAATACAGAATGCCGTAAAAAGGCTACAATATCCCATTGAGAGGGTATATTCCAACCTGGAATACACGGGCAACATATCTGCCGCCAGCATCCCGGTATGCCTTGACGAGGCCTCCAGGGCCGGGATATTGAAAAAGGGCGACAGGATCGTGCTTGTGGCCTTCGGGGGAGGCCTGACCTACGGCGCCATGCTTCTCAATTGGTCCAGGTAAGGCCTCGGCGGCAGAAGGGAGGATGTGCTTTGGGTAAAATCGCGTTCATATTTCCCGGGCAGGGTGCCCAGTACATAGGGATGGGCAGGGAGATCTCGGAACTGTACCCATCGGCGGCGGATGTTTTCGAGCGAGCCAACGAGGCTCTCGGGTTTGATATAAGGGAACTGGTCTTCAATGGCGACGAGGAGACCCTTACCATCACTGAGAACACCCAGCCGGCAATTCTCACGGCCAGCATAGCCTGCCTCATGCCTCTGCTGGAAGCGGGGATCAGGCCTGACTACACCGCGGGGCTGAGCCTTGGCGAGTACGGGGCGCATGTGTTGTCCGGCACCTTCTCATTCGAGGATGCTGTAAGAGTAGTGAGGAAACGCGGAAAGTTCATGCAGGACGCCGTGCCCGTGGGACTCGGGGCCATGGCGGCCATCATCGGACTGGACCGCGAAACCGTGATAGATATCTGTGAAATGGCCCAGGGGACGGGCGTTATCGGGCCCGCCAACTTCAATTGCCCGGGGCAGATAGTCGTGGCCGGAGAAACGGCGGCAGTCGAGGAAGCCATGCGGATTGCAACCGAAAAAGGAGCAAAGCGGGCGGTGCTGCTCAACGTGAGCGCCCCATTCCACTGCGTCATGCTGGAACCCGCCGGCGAGAAGCTCAGAAAGGTCCTGGAAGACGTGGAGATCCACCCCATGACCATTCCTGTCGTGGCCAATGTTACCGGCAAGGTCATTCCCTCGGAAGACCAGGTGAAGGAACTCCTTGTCCAGCAGGTGAGCAAATCTGTATTCTGGGAGGACAGCATCCGCGCCATGATGGAGGCAGGTGTGGACACGTTTGTCGAGGTAGGACCGGGCAAGGTTCTGAGCGGTTTTGTGAAAAAGATTGATAAAGGGCTCAGGGCTCTGAACGTGGAAGACAGGGAATCCCTCGAGAAGACCCTGGAAGCCTTGAAAGGATAGTGCGGCATGAGTATGGATTTTTCGGGAAAGACGGTCATAGTCACGGGATCCACAAGGGGAATCGGGAAAGCCGTTGCCTCAAGGTTTGCCGAACTGGGCGCCAACGTCATGATCTGCGGTACAACCGGCAGGGTAAACGACGTGGTGGATGAGCTGAGAAGCAAGGGCTACAGCGCCGCAGGCTTCGTGGGCGACCTCGCCGATCCGGCTAATGCGCAGGCTTTGGTCGACAGCGCCGTTGAAAACTTCGGAGGCATTGACGTCCTGGTGAACAATGCCGGCATTACCCGTGACAAGCTGCTCATCAGGATGGAGGACGAGGACTGGGACGCCGTGATGGATATAAACCTGAAAAGCGCGTTCCTCCTTACCAGGGCGGCTGTCAAAGTTATGATGAAGAAGAAAAAGGGTACCATAATCAATATGACCTCGGTGGTCGGGATTATGGGCAATTCCAGCCAGGCAAACTATGCCGCTTCAAAAGCCGGGCTTATCGGCTTTACCAAGTCGGTGGCCAAGGAATACGCGCGCAGGGGCATTACCTGCAACGCCGTAGCGCCCGGCTTCATTGAGACCGAGATGACAGGTTCACTTCCTGAGGAGGTTAAGGAAAACTACATAAGGAACATCCCGCTCGGAAGACCTGGGACGACTTCCGAGGTGGCTGATCTGGTTGTGTTTCTGGCCTCCGAAGGGGCTCAATATATTACCGGACAGGTAATTAATATTGACGGTGGACTTTGCATGTAATATTATTTCTAAAGATAGCGATAATATGGTTACGGCCAATTCCTGTCTGGAAGGGGGTGAACAGTGTGGTATTTAACAAGGTTAAAGACATCATTGTTGAGCAGTTGGGTGTTGATGAAAGCGAAGTAAAGCCGGAAGCTTCTTTTATCGATGATCTTG
>ENA-UPSA01001915-UPSA01001915.1-bioreactor-metagenome-genome-assembly--contig:-NODE-1915-length-16876-cov-5.339219_pt1 | contig 16876 bp, 15 predicted proteins | sample MGYA00238183_ERZ773288 | MGnify/ENA primary metagenome ERZ773288 (study PRJEB29028, sample SAMN07631243) | bioreactor metagenome | isolation source: Switchgrass digestor | place: USA: Dartmouth... | reverse complement strand
AGGAACATGGACCACGGAAAGTTCTGCTTACAGATATCACATATATTATTAACGGCAGAGCACCTAGATGCTATATGTCTACTATTATAGATGCCTGTACAAAAGAACTGCTGGCATGGGTACTAAGTCCGTCTCTGGAAGTCGATTTTGTACTTGAGACAGTGAATCAGCTCATTGAGAAACATGGAATTTCCTTAACGGCAGAGACCCTCATACACAGTGATCAAGGATCACATTACACCAGTCTTAGTTTCATACAGCTGATTAAAAACAGCGAATTAAGGCAGTCAATGTCCAGAAGGGCAAACTGCTGGGATAATGCTCCGCAAGAGTCCTTCTTCGGACATATGAAGGATGAAATTCATATCGAAGAGTGTAACACTTATGAAGAAATCCTATCAGCAATAACTGACTGGACAGAGTATTATAACTACGAAAGATATCAATGGGATTTAGCAAAGCTATCTCCTGTAGAGTATTACAAATATTTAACAACTGGTGAATATCCACTAAATATACCCAAGCCAAATGGATTCAAGGAGAGCTGATGGGAAGGCAGCGTTTATGCCGCGAAAGCCTCTTGACAATGAGAGCCCGGCATGTTAGGCTATCTGGCCGGGCATCAACCACCTCCAGAGCCCTTCTGCCTTGTTCAGCATGGGGGATGCCTCTGATGCCAGCAAACATGCCGGCAGAGGCTCGTTGTCAAGAGGATCGTGGAATAAATGCGGAAACCTGACTCCGAAACACCGGTATGGTAGTACTCAAAGTCCGGGACAGGTGGATCAACAGCCACTGAATACTCATTTATGAATTGAAATCAAAAACTCATTTTGTCCTTGACAAAGGGTACACTTTAAACTGCCATACTTTAAAGGACAGTCTGACCAGAAGAAATGTGTAGCAGCGCATTTTTTTGTTTTATACCAATATAAAATAAAGGAATCTGCAGTAAACAGATTCCTTTGCATGGTAACAAATGTATTCATATTTCCTTGTATTATAAAACCAACGTTTATTGTAATGAAGTTTTACTAGTTTTTGTCTTATAAACTCTTAATTCAGAAAGAGCTTTTGATATGTCAAGCAAACCCCAGCCGGTTTCTGTATCATAACCTTCAAGGCCAATATCCCTTGCGGAATTAATGAGAATATCCCTAAGCTGTGCAGCACTAAGTTTAGGATTTGCTTCCAGAAGCAGCGCAGCCGCTCCTGTAACATATGCTGCAGCATATGAACTCCCGCTTACTTTTACCGGTTTGGAACTGTTGGCGATGGGTACTGTGGGGATATTGGTGCCGGGAGCCAGCAGTTTCACCGAAGTATTTCGCTGGGAAAAGTCCGCCGCTTCATTCTCATTTTTGGCGGCGCCAACCCCAATGACCGTTTCATAAGCAGCGGGATAATAGGTCACATCAGGTGAACTTAGGTTGGAGTTACCGACGGCAGATACAACGAGAACATTTTTCTTCTCTGCATAGGCAATTGCTTCTCTAAGTTTTTCATTATCCGCTATTATACCTGAACTGATGTTGATTATCCGGCAATCGTAAAGATCCACCGCATCATATATCGCCTTGCAGGTGGCTTCGATACCCCCGTTTATAGGCACACCCGAGATATATCGGCTGTAGTAGACCAAAGGCACGATTTCCGCGCCGGGTGCGACACCTTCTATCCCAAGTGCCTTGGAACCAAGAATTATTCCGGCTATTGCGGTACCATGACCGACACGGTCATTAACATCGGTATCGGGCAGTACATAGTTTTTCCCGGCAACAATATTTGAGGAATCAATATATTTGAATGAAACTCCTGTGTCTATGAGCCCGATGCGTACTCCGCTTCCGTCATATTCCGATATGCCGCAGTAAGAGAGCGGAAGAACATCCTCACTTGCCCTGGTCAGAACAGGCTGATTAAAGAGGCATATTAAAATAAGAAGAAAAGCAATTATCCTGGTACGTTTGTATGTCATAATCCCTGACCTTTCATAAGTGTCCTCAAAACCGACCGTTTAAACCGGTATTATATTTAAAAAACTTATTATAAAGATCCTTCGGTTCGAAATGTCCCCAGATGCCCGGGCGACCGTGGCCGCCCAGGCATGTTTTGGGCAATACCCTCTATTTTGTTTTATTTTATATTATCCAGAATCTTTTCAATAGCTTTTATGAATACTATGCAGCATTCCGCACGGGTACTGTTTGCAGCCGGGTCGAACACATTGCCGTTCTTTCCGACGATTATTCCCAGATTGCTGCAAACATTCACGGCTTCTTTTGCCCATGAGCTGATATTGTTGCTGTCGGCAAAATTCCATCCTTCAGCCACACCGGATAAATCCAGGCCTAAATACCTCAGGAACCTAACCAGGAATACACACATCTGTTCTCTTGTAACGTTATCTTCCACACCGAAGAGTCCATTCCCGTATCCTGCTACAATTCCGTTATTTGCTGCCCATGCCAAAGCTTCGTTATAATAAGCATTCGGAACAGCATCGGTGAATTTGCTTACTCCTCCGGAAGGACATCCGGCAAGTCTCCACAAAACAGTCACAAACATTGACCTTGTCATTGAGCCGTAAGGATCGAAATTATCGTTTCCGACACCATAGAAGAGACCTTGTGCCGTTGCCACTTTGATATAATCCTCTGCCCAGTGGCCTTCAGTGTCTTTAAATGTAATATTGCGTTCTTCGATATAATACTGTCCTGATACCGGAGCCATAAACTTCAGTACTCCATCTTTGCTGATACTCATCGGGACATATATGATCCGGACAGTGTCACAGGGTAAAGTTTCGGTCGGGGAACTGTATGGATTCTCATATAATCATCCGATATTTCCCCGCTTTCAGATGTAAGCGTGCCGTCTATGAAAACACGGTATGCACTTGCGAAATCCGGTATGAAGACGGTCACCGGATCTGCATAATCAAGCCCTTTCATGGTAAGCCTATAGCTTCCATAACCTCCGGCAGGCAGATAGTCTCCATTTAATCTGTACCTTGACCAATAACCCGGCATGTCTATTAAAATATCCGGCTTAGCTTCCTTTTTCTGATCGGTTGAAATAAAACTTTTCCAATAGAATTCCCACTTTCCGTCCAAAACTATTGTCCGGGCCGGGGAATCGTCTTTTAAATTTATTTCGCCGTCAAACGCCAGAGGAGCTTTGGTCAGATCATGATAAAGCAATGTATAAATTACCGGCAGATGAGCGAACATAATTACGAAAACCAGCCCCAATATAATATGCGTTCTCACATGTTTGGATCCGTTCATCTCAATCGTCCTCTGCTCATATGAGAAAATAGGTATGAATAATATTGCTCTTTTGCGGACTTCAAAAACTTTTTTGAAATACTTATAGCGGCCTGTCCGACACGAAAATAGTTATCCCCCATTTCGGTAATGCAGGATATATTTACAATAAAGCTTTGATGGCAGCGGATAAAAGACCGTTGCGGTAATTGGTTTTCAATCGCATCCAGCTTGCCATAGCACTGAAGAATTTGTCCGTCAGTCTTATGAAAAAGGATAAGCTTGTCCCTGCTTTCAATATAAAGGATATCGCGGCAGTCGATGCAATATAGAGTGGATTTGTAACTGAAATGGATTTTCTGATCGTTTTCTCTTTTCAACTCGTCTGCTGCCTGATCCAGTACACGGTATAATTTTTCCCTGTCCAGAGGTTTTACTATGTAGTTGAAGGCAAAAACTTCATAAGCCTGTGAATAATAATCTCTGCTTGATGTAATAAATATGATCTTTATATCTTTTCTTATGCCGCGTATTATTTCAGCTGTTTTTATGCCGTCTGTCCCAGGCATGCAGATGTCAAGAAAAATCATATCAATGGCATGCTTATTATACGTGAAGTCATTTATCAGTGTTTGACCGTCTGTATAAGAGATTATGTCATAGGTAGGATCATAGTTATACAGGGCTTCCTTCAATTGAGCAATATCATCTGCTGTGTCATCGCAAATGGCAATTCTGGTTGGCATAAAAGTCCTCCCGGATGAAATAAACACCTGTACTTGTATCAAATAGCTGGATCTAGGTAACCACTGTTCTACCTCTGCTGTATAATTCCATTACTAATATATTACTATTTTCGCGGTTATTTGCCAAGATTTATGTTTTATCAAACGAATTAAATGATTTATCCGATTAATCGCAGTAACTAACTTTGCATATTATATTGAAGATAAGGATTGCAGAAGAATGATGGTGAAACTTGACGTTTTTTGCCAAAATTGCAGTGCTGTCGATAAATCTCATATTACCAAAACGTCGATTATAATTTATTAAAAGATTGGGCCAGGGATGAAATCAAAAAATGAAAGATAAATACAAATCTATGATTAATCGTTCTGCATGTTTGTCTTCATCTCGAAATAAATCATCAGTTGAAAGTCCTGTCAAAGCGAAAATGGAGAGAAAAACTGCTTATTAAGTAAACAGAAGATTTAATTGACTCTTACCAAAAAATCTAAGTCTGTTTTTGGAGCTATCTCAAAATAGGATTGAGACAGCTCCGTTACCTTTAGTATGAACACTTTTTTAAAAGGCTTTTCTGACAAAAGACAATCACGTATTAATCGTTGCATACAAATAATCGTCTATACATTCTCCTATATGATCAAGTATCAGAGACTCCGGACTATTGGACAGCTCTCCTTTTCTAATGGCCTTATACTGGACAGGCATATATTGGCTGATGAGCGTTTCCGGAATTTTTACTGTGTTCAAATTTCTGATTAATTGCTTTATGGATTCCTTAACCTTTGTTTCGCTCAAATAATACCTACATCTGTCCGAAAGGCTGAATGCCCTGGAGAACCTCAAAGCTTTTTCATCTCCATGGTAGTGCTTGACCCAATAAGCATTATTTTCAAGCATGACAGAGTCAAGAATCCTTCTAAAATCACTTAAGGTAGTATTTTTATAATTAAATATTTCTTTTTCAATAATTTCTAATGCGTAAAGAGCCTCTCTCAAATGGAATGTTAAAGCCGGACCCACTTTCAGTATAGCTATGCCGTCCTCTACCATATATTTTAGGCTTTCTCTCGTCTGATAGTCAGTGGAATGTCCTTCAAAAACAAACTTATTGTTGTTTTTTATGAATGCGCTAAGCTGCCTGGCCTTTTCACGGTCATAGTCGAATATCTCGGAATCTCCAAACTCTACTCCTGGTTGCACTACCAGCCCAAGTACCCTGTCCCACGCATCTAATAAGTTTCTTTCTTTAAATTTCTCATAAAATGTTTGTATCGTCTTTTTACAGTCTTCGGCAGGTGTGACTGAAATGCTTTCTTCCGCCTCCTGTGCACCACCAGGGATAGGTACTTCGCTGCCTATTATGTAGATTGGAGCAACTGCATCCGGATTCTCCGCTTTTCTTTTCAGAAATGCCTTCTCAGCAACATCGCAAAGGAAAGCTCCCCTTGAGGCTATCAGTTCTTCATCCAGCCTGACCGAAGGATCGTCGTCTGCCAAACGCATACTCGTATCTATATGAATTTTTGTAAAGCCGGCTTCCACATACTGTCTGATCAGCTCAGCCGCTTCTTTCATAGCGTCCTTTTCGGCCAGGCTTGTCCATGTCAGCGGTCCTAAATGATCTCCGCCAAGAATCAATCTGTCTTGGGGAAAATCCTCTTGTCTTGCCAGATCATTTACATATTTGAAAAAATCCGAAGGCTTCATGCCGATGTAGCCTCCGTATTGATTGACCTGATTTGCTGTAGCTTCAATCAGTAAGTATGAGTTATACTTTTTGACTCTTTTCATTGCAGCTTTAAGAACAAACTCGTTAGCACTGCAGCAAGAAAATATACCTGCGCTTACTCCTCTTTTCTGTTGTCTGACAATTTGCTGAATATAATGCATATGTATCCTTCCTGACAAAGGGAGGCTAAAAGCACCTTTTAGCCTCCCTTAAATCCAATATTATATAGTTCCAAACCAATCAGTCTTTAAGGTACTGATCGACATTTTCAGATGTTATGAGCTGGAATGGTACGTCATATCTTGCATCGACATTTTCACCTTTAGCAACTTTGACTGCAACGTCTACAGCTGTTGTTGCCTGGCCATTGGCATCCTGAAGGACTGTACCGGAAAGACGTCCTTCTTTTACAGCTTTAAGAGCATCAGGAATTGCGTCTACTCCGATGATTATAAGCTCTTTGTTCTGTGACTCAGCTGCTTGTAATGCTCCCATTGCCATGTCATCATTTTCGCAGATAATGGCATTAAGATCGCTGTATTTTCCAAGCCAGTCCTCGGTTATAGCCATTGCCTTATCTCTTGACCAACTTGCTGAAAGAGTAGAAACAACTTCAAAACCGCTTTCTTTCAGAATCGTGTTCTGAAGGCCTTCATATCTCTTCAGCTGAGCACTCTGGCCCATTTCACCCTCAAGGATAGCGATTTTGCCCTTGCCGCCTAACTTTTCAATAACGAAATTGCCCATGATTTCGCCGGCTTTGACATCGTCGGAACCGACATATGATACATAATCAGTACGCACAGTTTCTGTATTGACTTCTATAACAGGGATATTTGCCGCTGCTGCGAGGTCGAGTACCTGTGCTGAGCCGTCAGCATCTTGCGGGTTGAGAATGATAACATCTACTTGTTTTGCGATCAGGTCTTCAGCCTGTGAGATCTGCTTTGCGATGTCAGCTTGTCCGTCTAGTAAGTACAATGTTACTTCCGGATATTTTTCTGCCGCATAAGCTTTAATAGCTTCACCAAGCTTATTGGAATATGTATCTGACATTGTCTTCATCAATACTCCAATCTTATAGCTATCTTTTGCTGCTGAGTTGTCAGGTGAATTCGATGGTGATGTTTGTGTTGTTGGCTGATTTGTTGCGACATTGTTGCCACCATTGTTTGACGAGCAACCTACAAGGCCAATAATCAGTACCATCATTAAAAGAATAGAAACTACTTTTTTCATGTTGCTTTCTCCTCCTTTAGATTTAACAATAATTTTTTATATTCACTTTGATCTTTTTTTGGAAAAGATATCAAAGCAAACAGCACCTAAAATAATCAGTCCTTTTATGATTTGCTGGTAATATGACGATACATTCAAAAGGTTCAAACCGTTATTCAATGTACCAATGATCAATATACCGATCAAAGTTCCGCCAATTGTTCCAATTCCGCCTGACATGCTTGTTCCGCCTATTACTGCTGCAGCAATTGCATCTGTTTCATATCCTACTCCGACTGCCGGCTGCCCTGAATTTGTCCTGGATGCCAGTACTACACCCGAGATTCCCGCTAATATACCACTGAGTATGTAGACCCAGATTATCGTTCTTTTCACGTTTACACCAGAAGACAAAGCAGCTCTCGGATTTCCTCCTGTTGCATAGATATATCTTCCGAATTTTGTTTTTGAAAGAATAAAATGAGAGATTAGCAAGATCACTAAAAATATGATTATTGGAGCATATCCTTTTCCGATTACCCGGAAGCCGTCCGATGCCAGCGTATATGGTTTCCCGTTGGAATAGACATAGGCGAAACCTCTGGCAATAGTCATACCGGCCAAGGTCGATACAAACGGCGGGACCTCTGCATAAGCTGCAAACGCACCGTTCATAGCTCCAAACAAACCGCATATTGCAATACCGGCTAAAACCGCCAGCGCAACATTAGAGGGATCCGCCACCAATATGCTTCCTGTTACAACACCGGAGACTGCAATCAGCGATCCGACAGACAGATCGATTCCGCCTGTCATTATGACGAACGTCATGCCTATAGCTATGATACCGTTTACAGCTACCTGTCTTAGAATATTAACAGCATTTTCAGTTGTCCTGAATGTAGGCGAAACTATAAGCATAATGACCCACATAGCAATCAGAACAAGCATTATCCCGTATTTCTTAATAAAATCTACTCCAGATAACTTCTTGATTTCCATTTAAGGTCCAGATCCTCCTTTATATTTCTTCCAGCGCACTTTGCAGTAGATTGGTCTGAGACACCTTTCCGGCCAGGATATCGCTCCTTAAGTATTCTCCGGTTATATGTCCTTTGGATACGACTAATATCCTGTCGCTCATACCAATGACCTCAGGCAATTCGGAAGAAATTAGAATAATAGCAATACCTTGTCTGGCTAATTCGACCATGATTTTGTATATTTCAAATTTGGCGCCTACATCGATTCCTCTGGTGGGTTCATCTAGAATCAACACCTTCGGTTTAGACAGAAGCCATTTTGCAAGGACAACTTTTTGCTGATTTCCGCCGCTTAAGGACGCGGTAGCAACTTTACTGCTTGAGCATTTTATTCCCAGCATTTTTATATGTTGCTCAACATACTGGTTCTCTTTCTTTTTCCTCACGACAAGACCCCTGAATAATCTTGAAAGATTGGGGAGAGAGATATTTTCTTTGATGGATCTGCACAGAACCAGTCCGTAATTTTTGCGGTCCTCGCTGACCATGACCAAGCCATGGCTTATTGCATCTCTGGGGTGCTTTACCTTGATCTTCTTGCCGTTCAGATATAGTTCCCCACTGTCGGGCTTGGTCAGTCCGAATATCGCATTCATTATTTCGCTGCGGCCTGCGCCAACAAGCCCTGAAAACCCAAGGATTTCACCGGCCCTGACATCAAAATTCACATCGGTGAACTGATTGCTCTGGGAAAAATTTCTGACTGAAAATACAATGTCTCCTATAGGGACTTCCTCTTTTGGATAAATCGTATCAAGTGTACGTCCTACCATCATCTCAACCAATTCATTCTGTGTTACATCTTTTGCGGGAACTGTCTTTATGTATTGACCGTCACGCATAACCGTAATACGGTCAGAAACTTTCAGCACTTCCTCAAGTCTGTGTGAAATGTATATAATTGAAACATTCTTTGAGGTCAGATCCTTTATAAGCGAATACAGCTTTTGGGATTCTTCCTCTGAAAGAGACGAAGTAGGCTCGTCCATTATGATAATGTCAGCATTTTTTCTGACTGCCTTGATAATTTCCAACATCTGAATCTGAGCAACAGAAAGCTTTCCAACTCTTGTCCTTGGAGAGTAATCCATCTTGTATTCCTTCAATATGTCCTCGGTTTGCCTCTCCATCTCCTTGTCATCCAGCACTATGCCGCTCATAATTTCTTGTCCGAGAAAAATGTTTTCAGCGATTGTCATATTAGGGAGCGGGGACAGTTCCTGATGTATCATCGCAATGCCATATTTTTGTGAATCAGCTACAGAGCGGGGTTTGATAACTTCACCATTATGCAGTACTTCACCCTGGTCAGGTGAATACTCACCGGTAATAATCTTCATAAGTGTAGATTTTCCAGCGCCGTTTTCACCGACAAGAGCATGGACCTCACCAGGAAGGATCTGCATACTGACACCCTTTACGGCATAGACCCCTGGAAATTTCTTATGTATATTTCTGACTTCCAAGCGATAATCAGCCATGAAAGTTCCCCCCTCAAATTTCATGTTGACGAATTATCTCTGTGATTGTTTCCTTAGAGATGTTTCCTTCCATGGGTCCAAAAGCGGCAGTATTCAATGCTCCAGCTGCTGCAGCCATGCTCGCGGCTGTTTTAAGATCTTTACCCTGAAGCAATCCGCATATAAATGCAGCATCAAAACTGTCTCCGGCACCGGTAGAATCTACGACTTCAACCGGATATACTCCCATATCAAAACTCTCGGTTCGTGTATAAACCGAACAGCCTTTTGAGCCATTTTTAAGAACGATGATTTCCATTTCCGGGTACTCGAAGCATTTTTCTATCGCTTCTTTGACAGTTTTCTTTTGGGTTAAAAGCAAAAGCTCTTCAACGCCGGGAAGAAACACGCTTGTATTTTTCATTATCTCCTGAACGGTTTCAAAGACCGAAACATCTTTGAGGAGCTCTTTTCTGACGTTGGGATCAAAGGATACTCTTGCATTGAGCTTTTTCGCTATCCGCATAGTCTTTACGATCTCTTCAGCAAATGAAGCCTTCGCCATAAGGGAACAACCCATAATGTGGAAGAACTTTATTCCCGATAAATCCTTTTCTTCGGGTGCTTTGGCATCGACTGCAGGAGTGTTTCCCATATGGAAAATATATTTTCTTGAACCGTCAGAAAAATAAGTTACGAATGCGACGCCGGTTGAGAATGTATCGCTGATAATTACTTTTGAACAGTCAACACCGTCCTTTTTAAGCCTGTCTAAAAGGCAATTTCCAAAATCATCATTGCCAACGCCGCCAATTATTCCTGCGCTGTGTCCCAACCGGGCAACGGTATCGATGAAGATTGCAGGAGCACCGCTAGGAAATGGTCCTCTGAACAAACCTGCCTCGTACAAGCTGACATCTACTTCCGTCCGCATGATTTCTACAATCATTTCCCCCATGGTCCAAACTTCTGCCATTTTAATTTTCCCTCTTTTCAAACTGAGATCTTAAGAACTTAAGTGAAGTTGCGATCTTTTTGTCCATTTCTTCTACGGTTGCGCCTTCGCTCAAATCACGCCAAACTTTTATATCTTTACCTACTTGTCCGCCCTTGTAATAGAATGGCTCCATGACCACTCCACGGTCATATCCTATATCTCTTAAAGCCTGCCCCATCTCGCCCCATGGCAGAGAACCTTCACCGGGAAGTTTTCTGTTGCCTTCGCCGACATGCAGGTGTCCAAGCTTGTCTCCTGCAAGGCGTATGGCATCGGAAATGTTGTCTTCCTCAATATTCATGTGGAAAGTATCAAGCAGGATCTTTACATTTTTATTATCAACTTCTTCGCAGAATTGGAGAGCTTCTTTGCAGGTATTCAAAATGTGTGTTTCAAAACGGTTGACGACCTCAAGGCACATATCGATATTGAGAGATTCAGCGACTTTGCCAAGCTCCTTTACACTTTCGACGCCCCGTGCCCATATTGCAGGCTTGTCCAGATCCGAAAAGTCATTAGGCCAGAATGTGTACATGACACCGACCAATGTCCTTGAATCCAGCTTGTCCATTGCTTTCATAATGTCTGATAAGAATTTTATCCCGGCTTTTCTTATTTCGGGATCTTTTGATGCGACATCTTTATCTTTTGCCGGCCCAATATTGCTTGTTATGGTCAAGCCAAGGTCTTTTGAAAGTTTTCTCAAATCGGCCAGCTCATTGTCCGACATGTCGATTAGATGGCCGGCCCCAACTTCCAATATATCGAATCCAAGGCTTGCAACTTTTTTGGCAGTTTCGAAGTAATCGCAGCGCCATTCGTTGCCCCAATAAGAGTAAAGTGTTCCGAATTTCATATCTTGCCCGCCTTTCTGAATTACTTTTTGACGCATTGTATAGCCCCTAAAGTTACATTGCATATAAATATAAACAAAAACTGAACTTAAATAATATAAACATAAAATATTAGCATAAATTGTTCAACGTGTTCGTACTTATTTCTGGTGATATTATAGCATAGCATTTTATTATGTACAATGGGGTAAACGAAAAATTTATACACGAGCACATTTATGCTCTTACCATAATGTAATGCTTATATATAGGCATTTATATAAATTTGGTAGTATAAATTGATTATAATATAGTATTATGAATTATATACGTGCTATTTCTTTGACATAGTTGATTTCTTATGTTATACTAAATTAGTAATTTACAGGATATTTCTAATTTATTTAAGAAATTTATTTGAGATAATGGTAACTGAGGGGGTGCCCCATGGCTGTCACTATAAAGCAAATTGCAGAATTGGCCAACGTCTCGCGCGGTACAGTGGATAAGGTGTTGAATAATAGACCCGGAGTTAAAGAATCAACCAGGAAAAAGATACTTAAAATTGCAGAGGAGTTGGAATATAAACCAAATTATCTTGGAAAAGCGCTTGTTCAGATGAAGGAAAAGCTGAAGATCGGTATTATATTGACACCTGAATATAATCCTTTTGTCCATGAAGTCATTCATGGAATAAGAAGGGCCGAGGAAGAGTTTAACCCTTTCGGTTTGGAAATTACGACTAAAATGCTCAGCACCCTTGAACCTGCTGAACAAATAGGTATACTGAATTATTTTGAAAACGAAAAATTTGCAGGCATTGCTGTTTTCCCTCTTAATGACCAACAGGTCGTTCAAAAAATCAATCAGCTTAGCAGCAATGGAACAGCTATTATTACATTTAACTCCCGAATTGATGAAATCAATGATATATGCTTTATAGGGCAAGACCACTACAAGGGTGGGCGGACCGCAGCAGGGCTTTTAAACAAACTTCTTGCTAAAGGAGGCGATATAGGAGTAATTATTAGTTCTAAAAATCTGTCCTGCCATCAGGATCGTCTGAGAGGTTTTACAGAGAAAATTCAAGAGAGTTTTCCGAATCTTCATATTGTTGAAGTTGATGAGAATCAGGATAGGAAAGAAGATGCATTCAAGATAACGCTGAAATATATTAATACATATAAGAATTTGAAGGGCATTTATATAACTGGAGGCGGTGTTGCCGGCGTAGGGAATGCGCTCAGCATTACAGAAAAAGTTGGCAGCATTAAAGTTATATGCCATGATTTAACTCCTGATGCAATTGAACTATTAAAATCCAAAACTGTTGATTTTGCAATAGCCCAAGATCCGGAAGCCCAAGGATATCTGCTTATAAAATCCATGTTTGACTATCTGATTAAAAAGCAAAAACCACCTAAAAAAATTGATATACCTATAGATATTGAAACTGAAGATACTATTTAATTAATATATCATCGTGATTGACAGAAATTTTTATAATGTATGAGAATAACGAGCTAAAAAATGTATCGAGGCATTTAGGTTAAATACGGTCCTGCCTCAATGATATGCTCCCTTTACTGAGACGATAAAAATAAAATCAATGTCGTCAATAAAGGGAGCATTTATATGATTAAACTTTAATATTGTTTTCGTTTTAGTGAGAATGAGTTAATAATCTATTTGCTATCATTGTTTGCACCGGAATAAACGATACCGGCAGCGGCATCCATAGTAACGGTTATTCCGCTCCTTAAAATCTTTGTTGCGTGTTCGGCTCCGCAGATAACCGGAATATCCAGACTTAATCCTACTATTGCCGCATGGGATGTAAGGCCGCTTTTTTCCGTAATGATACCTTTGGCTCTTCTTAATATACTCATCAGATTATTGGTGGTTTCCGGTATAACAAGAATTTCCCCGCCGTTAAAGTTTTTCATCGCTTCCTCTTCATTCTTACATACACAAAGGGTGCCAATTGCAGTTTTCTTGGTTACGCCCGTCCCTTTCAGCAGGATATTGCCCACCATATGAACCTTTAATATGTTAGTCATCCCAGGAATACCCATTGGAAGCCCCGCCGTCAGTACCACCAGATCACCGCTTTTTACAATACCGGTCTCCACGGCCTTTTCAACAGCATGTTCAAAAAGCTCATCGCTGTTTTCTTTTTCTTCAAACAAAACAGGAATTACACCCCAGGACATAGACAATTGTCTGCAGACTTTTTCATTGGTAGTACAGCCTATAATAGGGCAGGCAGGCCGGAATTTGGAAATCATTCTGGCTGTTGTCCCCGTAACGGTCAGAGTAATAATTGCCGCCGCATCCAAATCATGAGCTGTTGTACAGGTGGCATGGCTTATTGCATTTGTAACATTTGATATGGATTCGTTAAGTTCCATTTCATGAAAGCGCTTTTTGTAATGAATTGACGCCTCTGTACTTTCTGCTATTTTTGCCATAGTCTTGACACTCTCAACAGGATATTTACCTACCGATGTTTCCCCTGAAAGCATAATAGCGCTGGTTCCGTCATAAATGGCATTGGCTACGTCACATATCTCTGCTCTGGTAGGCCTTGGCTTAAATATCATGGAGTCAAGCATTTGTGTCGCAGTAATGGACTTTTTCCCGTGAATCATAGACTTTTTTATCAACATCTTCTGGATTCGCGGAAGCTCATTATAGTCAATTTCCACTCCCATATCGCCGCGTGCTACCATTAAACCGTCACTGACCATAAGAATCTCATCGATATTTTCCACGCCTTCACCATTCTCAATTTTAGCTATAATTTGAATGTCCTGGCCTCCGTTTTCCTCAAGGATAGTTTTTATATCTATAATATCTGAAGCTTTTCGTGTAAATGACGCTGCTATGTAATCAAAGTCATGTTCAATGGCAAATTTTATGTCATCGATATCCTTTTCGCTGAGATAAGGCATGTCCAGTTTTACACCAGGCACATTAACACCTTTTTTATCCTTAATAATACCACCGTTAATAATACGGCATATGATATCGGTATCTGTCGTTTCAGTAACTATCAGTTCAATAAGGCCGTCATCCAGAAGAATTCTGTCATCTTTATTAACACATCGGGGCAGTTTGTCATATGAAACAGAAACTTTCTCATTATTTCCCAATATTTCCCGAGTGGTCAGAATAAAAGTTTCATTGGCATAAAGTTCTGCCCCGCCGCCTTCAAATATGCCCAGCCTGATCTCCGGGCCCTTGGTATCCAAAAGCAAAGCGACAGGTTTACCAACTTCCGCCCTTACGTTTTTAAATGTATTAACACGCTTCAAATGCTCTTCATGGCTGCCATGGGAAAAATTCAGCCTGGCTACGTCCATCCCTTCCTCAATCATGCTTCTTAATATCTTCTCATCGTCCACTGCGGGACCAAGAGTACAAATAATTTTTGTTTTTCTCATAAATCCATACCTTTCATTTCTATTTATTAACCCTACATAAGAGGTATTACGTTGATTACCGGTTTTTCATACGGGTGATGCCTTTTAATTGTTTCCACCGCGGCTTTATACAACTCTTCCTTGCATGTAAATTCAATTTTTGCTTCCTCTGCCTCACAAATTTCGCCTATATCCCCCAAATATGGGTTCGCTCCCGGGAGAGGCCGCCAACTTCCCCTGACTTTGGAAACAGCCATACAATAATCGTAGCTTCCGTCCACCGTAAGCGCACCAATTTCATTTAACGCATCCCGAATCTTTTCTACAAATTCTTCTGGTACAAAGCATTCTATTTTTACCATAAAATCACCTTCTCAATATTATTTTTGAACGAAATTTTACGAATAAATCCTATGGCAAAAGTGTCTCGCTTAAGTATTATAAATCAAAACCAAACGAATAAATATTGGCATAAATCCTTATATATTTTAAGTTAAAACCAAGTTAGACAGCAGATATAACAAAAGCAATGTTTTGTTGATATCTGTAAAAAAATATAATATAATTTTTAGAGTTTATATATTAATTCCAAAATTTGTTTATAGGAGGATGGGACGGTGGAAAAGCGAGAAAAATTTGCCTCAAGATTAGGCTTTATTCTTATTTCCGTAGGCTGTTCAATAGGATTGGGTGATGTCTGGCGTTTTCCTTATATCACAGGACAGTATGGCGGCGGATTATTTGTACTTACTTATTTGATTTTTATTGTTATTCTCGGAGTTCCCATTATGACAATGGAACTGGCAGTCGGACGAGCAAGTCAGAAAAGTATAGCCACCTCATTTAATGTTTTGGAGAGAAAAGGCCAAAAATGGCATTGGATGGGTTATGCCGGAGTTGTAGGTAATTACGTTCTCATGATGTTTTATACCACCGTTGCAGGCTGGATGCTGGGCTATTTCTTCAAGTTCGCATTCGGTAGGTTTGAAGGAGCGGATACCCAGCAGGTAGGCACAATATTTGAGGAAATGATCGCCAATCCCTGGGAGATGGCTTTATGGATGGTTATAACCACTATTGTCTGTTTTGGAATTTGTTCATTGGGTCTGCAGGAAGGCGTCGAGAAAATTACCAAGGTTATGATGGTCATGTTGTTTGTCCTTATTTTGGTTCTCGCCGTAAGATCCATGACACTTCCAAATGCAGGCTTGGGATTAAAATTCTATTTGTTGCCTGATATAGACAGCATCAAGAAACATGGCCTCTGGGAGATGATATACGCTTGCATGAGCCAGGCATTCTTTTCGTTGAGTCTCGGTATCGGTTCTATTGCAATATTCGGCAGCTATCTTAACAAAGATCGTAGTCTTCTGGGCGAATCTATTGAAATATCTGTAATCGATACATTAGTTTCTATAATTGCCGGACTTATTATTTTCCCGGCCTGTTTCTCTTTTAATGTTGATCCCGGTCAGGGCGCCGGTCTTGTATTTGTAACCCTGCCTAATATTTTTAATTCCATGGTGGGAGGCAGAATCTGGGGTTCCTTATTCTTCATATTTATGTGCTTTGCAGCATATTCTACCGTAATCGCGGTATTTGAGAACATTATCGCTTTTGCCATGGATCTGTGGGGTTGGAGCAGAAAGAAAGCTGCATATATTAATATGTTTTTACTCATCGTTCTATCCCTGCCTTGTGTTTTAGGTTTCAATGTACTTAAGGGGTTCCAGCCTTTAGGTGCGGGCACCAATGTACTAGATCTTGAGGATTTTATAATCAGCTATAATCTGCTTCCTTTGGGATCTTTAATTTACCTGCTGTTCTGCGTAAGCCGTTACGGATGGGGATTTGAAAAATACTTGGAAGAAACCAACACCGGAAAAGGCGTAAAAATGCCCCGCTGGTTAAGAGGGTACTTAACCTGGATACTTCCCGTAATAATCCTGCTGGTACTGGTCCAGGGGTATATTAATTTCTTCAGTAAATAATGGGAGAATAAAATTGAAGATTTTATAAAAAGCAAGCATTCCTGAGAGTGCTTGCTTTTTGTATTTTGGTTTGTTCTTGATCTGTTGCCTGTTCTTTCTTCAGTGGATATAATAAGGTTCTGCGTCAATTGTTGGGGTAGGACAAAGTAAAATGAAATAGCTCT
>ENA-UPSA01001893-UPSA01001893.1-bioreactor-metagenome-genome-assembly--contig:-NODE-1893-length-17221-cov-401.179599_pt1 | contig 17221 bp, 14 predicted proteins | sample MGYA00238183_ERZ773288 | MGnify/ENA primary metagenome ERZ773288 (study PRJEB29028, sample SAMN07631243) | bioreactor metagenome | isolation source: Switchgrass digestor | place: USA: Dartmouth... | reverse complement strand
ACTTTGATCAGGAAATCGTTGCAAGTGCATTCCTGCACTGTGAAGAACGGAAGGTGGACAAGACAGGCTGCATCAGCTTTGAGGGCAGAAAATACGAAGTTGGGCTTAACTTCATCGGCTGTACTGTTGATGTCGTTTATGACCCTGCTGATACAGAGGAAGTAACCATCGAATATGAGGGCTATGCTCCCTGGAAAGCGAAACAGCTTGTGATCGGAGACAGGGTTGGCCGTCGACCAAAGCTGCCCGCATCTATGCAGCCGTTACCAGCCAAATCATCAAGGCTGCTGGAAGCAGCAATGCAGAAAAACCTTGAACGTGAGCAGCGGATAGCTCCTGCGATCTCCTACAGAACAGTGTACAAGGAGGGACGCAGTGATGTTTGAAGAATTCTATGGCCTTTCCAACATACCTTTTTCAAGGGATATTCCGAGCAGTCACATTTATCAGCCGGTAATGTTGGAGGAGATATTGGGACGGCTGAAATATGCGGCTCAACGGCAGCTGTTTGCTGTGGTTACCGGTGATTGCGGAACAGGAAAGACAACAACGATCCGCATGCTGAAAGATTCTCTGGATTCTGCCAAGTACATGGTATTGTATCTGGCAGATTCCAAGCTGACACCGAGACATTTCTACAAGGGGCTTCTAGCGCAATTGGGTGTAGAAGCCATGTTCTACCGTGGCGATGCCAAACGGCAGCTTCATCACGAAATCGAATTGATGCGTGGTATTCAGCATTTGCAGCCGGTCGTCATTGTTGACGAGGCTCATTTGCTGGATCGTGAGATGCTGGAGGAAGTGAGGTTCCTTCTGAACTTCAAAATGGACTCGCAGAGTCCGATGGCTCTGATCCTGGTCGGACAAAGTGAACTCTGGAACAAGCTGCATATGCAATCATACACAGCGATCCGGCAACGTATTGATATCCAGTGCAAGCTTGCTCATTTCGATCGAGCACAGACGGAAGAGTATATCAGAGCGCACCTTTCCTACGCAGGGGCTGAGCACGATATATTTTCGGATCAGGCGGTCGATGAAATATATCGGTATTCCGGAGGGGCTGCACGATTAGTGAATAAGGTTTGTACTCATTGCCTGATATATGGAGCTCAGAATGGTAAGCGAATTATTGACGATCATATGGTGAAGTTGGTCATACAGGGAGAATTATCTTGATTCTCCCCCCTCGGACGGGGGGAAGGGTATTTCGGTCACATATGGACACCGATTCCGTCAATATACGGACAATTTACGACATCTACTGCTGGACACAATGCGGCAGCATTAACAAGTGACATAAAACCTAAAACAAGTTGACACGACCTTTCAAAATCTGCATCTTGACAGGATTTCAATGGTGTAGGTATAATATTTGGTTCATTGACACCTCATGACAAATTGTGATATAATTTTGAGAGTAAAAATGAGGTGATTAATATGGACAGGAACAGTATTTCTCTAATAAGAAGAGAACTGGAGAAATGCGTAGGAAAAAGGGTTCAGCTCAAGGCCAACAAGGGAAGGAAGAAGATATTTGTGAGGGAAGGCATCGTTGAAAAAGCATATCCGAGCATTTTCACAGTGAAATTTGAAAATGATTTCAAGTCAGTCCGGAAAGCCTCTTACAGTTATACCGACATACTGACCCATACTGTTGAGATTAAGCTTTTATCTTCCCAATCACCGTCATCGTCATCATCGCCATTCGACAATGTTGCTTTATAACTTCATCGCCATCATAATATCAGTACATACCAAAGGCTGTTTCAATTGCGAAACAGCCTTTTTCGCATCCTTTTCCGGGTTTTTTGGAAACATTGGCCCTGCCAAAGGGATCTGCATTTTACCTGAACAGCATACCTGTTCTTGTATGGTTTTTGCCTATCCTTCAAGCAGTATAATGCACCCTTATCGCCCATGCCTGCGCGGGTCCCTGAAAGGCGCGAAATTCCACCACCGTTTGCCCCGGTGCATGTCATACATTTTTCAGGGACGGCATATCTTTAGGTATGGATGGTATGGGTACAAGAGGAGGTCTGTGGATACAGATGGAATTGATAAAAAAGCCAGTACGCACATACAGGACCATTGAAACAAGGGAAACCGAGGAGTTGTTCGAAAACAGCATCATCGTTCCGGACAGCAAGCCTGACGTGAAGACTCTCCTGTTGGTGAATGCCGAGTGCTTCGTTGGAAAGGTTGAAAAATCAGGCAGGATGTTGGAAGTAAGCGGAGAGATCAAATACCGGATCCTTTACCTTGCAGATACCCCTGACAACCGCCTGGAATCCATCACCAGCCGCTTCCCCTGGTCGGTGACCTGCCAGAGACCCAGGACAGAGGCGGAGGTTGGGGTCACGGCCAACTGCAGATGCCAGCATACCGAGGCCAGCGCGGTAAACGGGCGCAAGATTGTGGCCAGGTCTGTGACATCGCTCGTCTGCAGATTCTTTGAGATCGCAAACAGCGAACTGAGCAGGGAGATAGAAGGCGAGAACGTATTTGTCAGGAGCATGCCCATCAACGTGGTGTCCCTCAGGGACAACCTGGATACCGTAGTCAGGGTAGGCCAGACACTGGCCCTTCCCCATGGCAGCCCGGCCATCGGCGAGATATTGTACGCTAAGGTGAACATGGGGAATCCCGAGGTAAGATACGGGGATGACGGGGCCAGCCTTGAATGCAAGGGCATCCTGAACATGCTTTACAGGGGCGATATGGCCGCTGACTCCGTAGAGTCGGTAGTGCTGGAATTCCCGGTTAAGGTGAATACGGGCATCGACCCGGGAGGCGAAAACATCGTCCTTGCGTCGGCATCCCTGAAAAACTGGGAGGTGGAGCCACAGGAGGATTCCGATGGCATTTATACCCAGGTCTCGGTTTCCATGGAGGTGGAGGTAGACGCCCAGGCTGTCCGGCATGAGGAACAGCAGGTGGTGGAAGATGCCTATTGCATTGACTCAATCATAAACCTCAACAAGGCGCCGCTTGAGATCGTGACCGATGAGAGGGACCTCGTGGAAAACCACGAAGCCAATGCCCATATCAGGCTTGATTCTGACAACGGAAGCCTCGATGAAATCTACATGGTTGCTGTGGGCAAGAAGAGCATGCTGTCCAATATAAGCGGAAGCGTGATCAATGTCCAGGGCAGCGTCGGGGTGGATGTGGTGTACCTGGCCGACAGGAAGACCAGGGACACCCGGAGCCAGGCCGTGGAGATACCCTTTAACCTGACATTGCCGCTCCCCGACGGTGAAAACTGGCAGGTCACCGAATCCGACTGCTTCATTGAAGATTCAGGCTTTGAGATCATCAGCAACGATTCGCTGGACATTTCAGTAAAGATCAGCATAAGGCTCCGGCTTTGCAAACACACGAGCTTCGACTCCATAGAGTCCATTGAGGAGGTAAAGCGTGAGGCTCCCGCCAGGAAAGCGCCCATCCTGCTGTACTTCGCCCAGCCCGGAGACACGCTGTGGAGCATAGCCAAACAATACAGGATACCCCCGGAGAACCTGGCTCGCGACAACAACCTGGATCCGAAGGATGTCCCGGAGGTGGGTAAAAAGATGTTCATCATGGCATAAGGCCGGAGGGTGCGGCAGAATGTATTTTTTGCTTGGTTGATGTGTCCGGGCTTCAGGGATCGGGCACATTTTATTTATGCCGGAATGCACCCTGAAATGCTTTAAAATAAATAATTTCGGGCGGCCTCACCCTGCCGCTCCATGGCCGCCCGTTTATAATTTTATTGCCCGTTATATGTTTTTTGTATATAATATACGGTAACAGATTTGAGGAATGCAGTCATAATTTGCATTTGAGGGGTTCTGTTCCTGTCCTGGCCGGTATGCCATGAACAGGAGAGCGCCAATGGCGTCGCGGAGCGAGGTGAAAACATGGAAGAGATAACCTTACAGACCCCTGCCAAGATCAACCTGTCTCTGGACGTCACCGGGAAGAGGAAAGACGGGTATCACAACCTGGAAACCATCATGCAGTCCATTTCCCTCTATGACAGTGTGACTGTCCGGAAGTGCGGGAGCGGTCTGTCGCTCCAGTGCGATTCTCCCAATGTACCCCACGATTCCGGAAACATAGCATGGAAAGCTGCGGAGGCCTTTTTTTCCGAGTATCCTGGAACAGGAGGCGCCAGGATTGTCCTGGAAAAGAAGATCCCCGTATCTGCAGGACTGGCCGGGGGCAGCGCCGACGCCGCGGGTGTTCTCAAGGCTCTGAACAAGCTGTTCGGCGAACCCTTCAACGAAGTGAAGCTGGTGGATATCGCCCGGAAGATCGGAGCGGATGTCCCCTTCTGCCTGAGAGGCGGAACAGCTCTGGCCAGGGGTATCGGTGACGAACTCGTCATCCTTCCCGACTTCGCGGGGATCCGTGTGGTGGTTGTAAAGCCGCCTTTTCCGGTTTCAACGGCCTGGGCATACAAGAACCTTGACCTCAACGCGCTGGGAGAAAGGCCTGATACCCTCACACTGATCGCTGCCATCGAGGAGATGGATATACTGACCCTGGCACAGGGGATGCGTAACGTGCTGGAAAGCGTTGTGGTAAAAGCCCACGGCGAGATAGGCGTGATCATCGGGGAGTTCATGGAGCTTGGCGCCCTGGGGAGCAGGATGAGCGGCAGCGGCTCTGCGGTGTTCGGGCTTTTCGATAACGAGGAATTGGCGGATAAAGCCTTTGAGCGGTTCCACGAAAAGTACAGCGATGTATTTTATGCCGAAACTATTGGAAGAGAGGTAGAACAGAATGGTTAAGGTACCAAAGCTCAAACTGGACAGTTATCAGCCTTTGCGCGATGTGATATTCGAAACTCTGCGGAAGGCCATTATCAGCGGGGACATCAAGCCGGGAGAGAGGCTGATGGAGGTAGCCCTGGCCGAACAGATGGGAGTAAGCCGCACCCCCGTGCGTGAGGCCATCAGGAGGCTGGAAGCCGAAGGCCTGGTAACCATGGTGCCCCGTAAAGGCACACATGTTTCCGAGCTTTCAGCCAAGGATATCATTGACGTGCTGGAAGTAAGGGGCGCCCTCGACAAACTTGCCACGGCCCTTGCGGCAAAGCGCATGAAGCCCCAGCAGATCCGGGCCCTTGAATCCATACACAAACAGTTTGTCGCCTGTGTTGAAAAGGCTAACATCGATGGCGCGGTCCGCAAGGATATTGAATTCCATGACGCAATATATGCCGCTTCGGGAAATTCAAGGCTCATCGGGGTTTTATCCTCCCTAAGGGAACATATCTACCGTTTCAGGGTAATCTACCTAAGGGATATGAATATTGCCGAGTATGTGGAACAGGAACACAACCAGATACTGAACGCCCTCAGGGAAGGCAATGATGAACTGGCTGCAGAGCTCTCCGAAAAGCATATCAGGAACCAGATGGTCTCCATAGTCGAAGCCCTTAACCAGAAGAAGCTATGAGGTGGAGCCGGTGCAGTCAAGCAAGCTGTCAAGGTTTTTATACGCGTTCCTGGCTGTCGGCGCGGCAGGCATCCTGATTATCATCTGGCTGTTTGCCGCCAGATCCTACGCCGGTATCTTCACCAGCGCCAGGCTGATCTTCCTTATTGTTTCACTGGTTCTGGCAGCCGCCGTTATCCTTGCGGGAAGCAGGCTCCGGTGGGGAAACGGTCTTTCTGACCGCGCCTTTGTCCTGCTGGCCGTCATCCTGACCCTAACTCCGCGGCTGTTCTGGGTGCTTGCCGTTGATACGGCGCCCTTTTCGGATTTCCTCCATATGCACAACTATGGTGTCGCAGTATCCCGGGGCGATTTTACCAACTATGTCGACTTCTATTCCTGCTTTCCGTTCAAGTTCGGATTCGGGTTCCTGGTGGGCGGGCTCTACGCCCTTTTCGGCGCGAACCCTCTTGTGGTACAGCTTTTCAACGTGTTTTTATCCCTGGTCCAGGTCCTGTTTGTTTACCTGATTGCCCGGGAAATCGAACCGGGTTCGGCACGCCCGGCGGTCCTCTTCTATGCCCTATGGCCGGCTCAGATCATGTACTGTTCGGTGGTTGCGGCCGAGAACAGCTTCCTTGTGCCATTCCTTGCCGCTATCTATGTTTTGGTCATTTTTTCCAGGCGCCATGCAGGAAGCCCAAAAGGTTATGCGCTGCTTGTACTGGCGGGCGCTCTTACGGCTATTGCCCAGGCAATGCGCCCCATGGCCATGGTCCTTGTCCCGGCGGCCGCCGTATGCATACTGTTTTTCATACCGCGCCGCGGGCCAAAAGGCAGGGATATCGCCCAAAAAGCGTTCTGCGTCGTTTTGGCGGCCCTATCATATTTTGCGGTTCTAAAGCTGGCAAGCATCCCCATAAAGGAGCTTTCCGGAATCGATATCACCCGCTCGGGGTCGGGCTATAATTTCCTGGTCGGAACAAACTATGAAGCCAACGGTATGTTCAACCAGGAGGATTTCAGCATCATAGCAAAATATGATTTCGATTTCGACAGGGTCCACAGCGAGGCTCAAAAGCTCGCAATACAGAGGATCAGGGAAGATCCCGCACGCTTCTTGAAGCTAATGGTGAAAAAGACCAATTACCAGTGGGGCAAGGAGGACTACGGCTATTACTGGAGTATAATCTCCGCGGAAGGCGGCGGCAGGCTGGAAGAGTTCATCAAGCTCCATCCCAGGTACTTTTACGCTGGCTCCCAACTGTTTTACCTGGTGATTCTCTTTCTTGCGGCGGCGGGATGCTATGCCGCATACAGGAGGAAGACCATGGCGCCTGCCCTGTTTTGGCTGGTCATCGGCGCGATGTTCCTGGCATATTGCTTCCTGGAGGTCCAGTCAAGGTACCATATGCCCGCAGTTCCGCTGTTCATCATGCTGGCCGGCCTTGGAGCGGCTGAAATAAAAGGGATGATGCCAGGGAAAAAGTAGGGTAAACTATTAATGTCATTTATAGACGTAAGAAGGCAGAGGTTGGAAAGAAAGCAAAGCCGAAGATAAGCTAATGGTTTCTGACCTTATTGGCCATGGAGGATGACATGACATTAAAGAGTAGGACCAGGCCCGCCCTGTGGGCTGTTCTGATTTTCATATTCCTGCTTGCTCTTGCCTTAAGGGGCATGGCTGTTATGCGGTTCAAGGATAACATGGGGCTTACAGGGGATGCCCGGAACTACTGGCTCATGTCCCATCAGCTTGCCGATACAGGTATATACGGCTACTGGTACGACGGCAATCCCTATGGAGGATCCCCGGGTGTATCCAACGCACGGGTTATGCCTGCCTATCCCGTTATTCTTGCACTGGTCTATAAAGTGCTGGGCGATCCCTGGCGCCAGATCACGGCGGTCCGGCTTATCCAGGCTTTTTTGGGAAGCCTGAGCGCCCTTTTGGCCTTCGCCTTCGTGCGAAGGGTCTTCGGCAAAGATCTTCCGGCAGTATTGACCGCATTGCTTGTAGCAGTCTATCCTTCCTATGTCCTTTCCTGCACCCTGATCCTGACAGAAGGGCTGGGGCTGTTTACTATGCTGGTCTATTTCTGTATTGCGGCGGCGGCCTTTGATACCGAAAAGAAGTTCCTGCATTTTCTTTCGGGAGCGGCCTTCGGGCTGCACATCCTGGTCCGGCCAACGCTGCTGCCCCTGTTCATCGTGCCGTTTGTTTACCTGGCCATAGGCGGGAGGAAAAGGCAGTATACGTCATATGGCGCGGTCCGGGGAAGTCTTGCCGGGACCATGAAGGTGTTCGCGCTGCAGCTGGCCGGGTTTGTTGTAATCATGGCGCCCTGGTGGATCAGGAACATAATAACCCTCGGAACGCTGGTCATCACGGCCAAGGGTGACGGGAACGCTTTTCTTGCCGGTACCTACCCATACTGGCAGGATTACTTCCAGGATATACCCGAGAGCATAAAGGGTGTAAACGATGCCCAGAGGGAGTGGGGTATAAAGCGTATAATAAACGGGCTGAAAACAGACCCGTGGCTCTATATCAAATGGTTTACCTGGGGCAAAACCCGGCATATTTTTGAGAAGCCCTACCTGGTCAACCTGGCGCCCGAGATAAAAAGGCTGGCGGAAACCATCCACGGCATGATTATCTGCATGGGCATACCCGGAATGATATGGCACTCCATCAGGAACATAAAGGGATTCTGCCTGTATTTTTACGGGCTGATCATCCTGGGTATACAGCTTATGTTCATACCCGACACACGCTATGCCTACCAGATGATGTTCTTTATCATGGTGGGCGCCGCTTTCCTGGTGAACCAGCTGTGGGAACTTATAAAACCACCGAGAGAATAACCAGGGGTGTCATTGTGAGGAGACGAAGTCGACGAAGCAATCTCGCAAAAGCCCGCCACAACGGCATACCTGAGGTATTACTGCAAAAGAAACTCAGCAATTTCTGACATCCAACCTCTGACCTCTAACCTCCAGTATTGTCATTGCGAGGAGTGCAGCGACGCGGCAATCTCTTTATTGCATCGGTATTCTCTAACATCCAGCTTCTCACTTCTCACCTCAAGTGTTATAGTAAAAATCGACAGCCTATGGTAACCTATAACTATAATCCAGTAAGGAGTAGTAACACGTTGAAGACTCTTGTCATCATACCCGCGTACCAGGAAGCAAAGAACCTCCCGAGGCTTTTTGAGGAGCTTAAGGAAGTGCCGCGGGACGTTGATATTGTTGTCATAAATGACTGCTCAACCGACAATACAGAGGAGGTCTGCCGCCAGTATGGCGTTCCCGTGGTTTCGCTGCCAGTCAACCTGGGCATAGGCGGAGCGGTGCAGACCGGATACAAGTATGCCCTGGAACATGGCTATGACATCGCGGTCCAAATGGACGGCGACGGCCAGCATGACCCGAAATTCCTCAAGCTGGTCCTGTCGCGCATTCATGAAGGATACCATATGTGCGTGGGTTCCCGCTTTATCGAGAATAAAGGCTACCAGTCGTCCCTCTCGAGGCGTGCGGGAATCAAGTTCTTCTCCTGGCTTATAAAGCTTCTTACAGGCCAGTATATATCGGATCCCACATCCGGCTTCCGGGCCTGCAGCCGTGAGCTTATAAAACTCTTCGCCAACAGTTATCCCAAGGACTACCCTGAACCTGAAACCATAGTAACAGCCTTGCGAAACAGGTACCGTATTGCGGAAGTCCCTGTGACCATGCGCCCGAGACAGTCGGGGGAATCGTCCATTACCAGGAATCTCGCTGCCTATTACATGATCAAGGTCACCCTGGCTGTTATAATGGCAGCCATTGCAAGAAGGAATGGGGATGGTGACAAATGAACCAGATAAGTACCGTTCTGAGAATAATTCTTATAATCGGATCCCTGGGCTTTTTCATATTCATAATGAACATGGTGCGGACCAAAAAGCTGGAACTCAAGTATGCCCTCACATGGATTCTCACAAGCCTCAGTTTCGTATTGCTGTCAATTTTCCCGGAGATACTGTATTTCATCGCTGCGGTTATGCACATCGAGCTGCCGGTTAACGCTCTCTACCTTTGCGTCATCTTCCTGCTTCTGATGATCGTTTTTACTCTTACGGTAGCCGTTTCCCGGCAGGCCCTGAGAATAAAAACCCTGGTCCAGGAGATAGGCCTCCTGAAGGAAACCCTGGAAAGAATGAAGAAATAGCTGCCATTGCGAGCGGAGCGAAGTGGAGCGCGGCAATCTCATCGCAGCCCTTCCTTCATTCTAACCTCCAACCTCTATTTTACGAGATTGCTTCGTCGGCTGCGCCTCCCCGCAATGACAGGAAAGGGATGTCATATCAAAGCAGGGTTGCCAGCCTGCGGCCGGTTATGTTATTATACTGTTTAGCCCGCAGCCGGCGCCATAGGTCCGGCATGCGGCAAAGCCGCATTATTTGCGGCATATCCTTGCTCTGCGCATGTGACGCAGGGCCGATCAGTCCAGAAGGAGGTGACTTTGCCATGAGGAAGTATGAATGCGTCTACGTCATTTCTTCCACCCTCGAGGAAGAGCAGGTTAAAGCCGTCGTTGAGAGGTTCAATAACCTTGTTTCCCAGTACGGTGAACTCGAGAGCACAGAGGAATGGGGCAGGAAAAAGCTGGCGTATGAAGTCCAGAAGCAGAAGGAAGGGTACTATGTGCTCATGAACTTCTCGGCCAATCCGGACTTTCCCGCCGAGCTTGAGCGAAACTTCAAGATCACTGAAGAAGTTCTCAAGTACCTGGTAGTCAGCAAGGATTAATACCTGGGAAGACTGCCGAAAGGCTTCGGGGCAGCCGCCCCGTTCAAGGCCGGTTAGCTTAAGGCAGACCGGACCAATAATCACCTCAATCAGGTGGATCGGGTGGTGTTTTATGAATAAGGTTATTCTGATGGGAAGACTTGTTGCTGATCCGGAAACGCGCTACACGCAGAACAACATTTCGGTGAGCCGTTTCAGGCTTGCTGTAAACCGCCAGGTAAGGCAACAGCAGGAAGGCCAGCCCACCGCAGACTTTTTTGACATTGTAGCCTGGAGGGGTACCGCCGATTTCGTCAGCAGGTATTTCAAAAAGGGCATGCAGGTACTGGTGGAGGGCTACCTGAGGAACAACAACTGGCAGGATCAGCAGGGGAACAGGCATTACCGTACCGAGATACATTGCGAGAATGTTTTCTTTGCGGACAGCAGGCGCGACCGGGACAGCGCGCCATCAGGAACGCCTTCGTACAGCAACACCGTTCCGGGACCGATGGCACAGGATACGGGTGGCATCCAGCAGCCTGAGAGTGGTGATGGTTATTATCCGTTCAGCGGGGATGATGAGGATCTTCCCTTCTGAGCAAATTATCCGTCATGAAAACCTGATATACACGCAAATCCGCCTTCTATCGCCGTGAATGATAGAAGGTTTTTTTTGCCGCTTTTTTGGTATAATTCATGTTATGGCATAAAACCATCCGTGAAGACCGGGAGGCTGATTTATTGAGCATGGACAGAAAAGCCCCTATCCCCCTGGCCGCCTGGGGCAATATCTTTCTTGCTCCCATGGCGGGAGTGACCGACCGCCCTTTCCGGCTGCTGTGCAGGGAAAAGGGAGCGTCACTGGTTTATACAGAAATGGTCAGTGCCAAGGCCATGCACTACAAGGACAAAAAAACCTTTGAAATCGCCCGTACCTGGCCGGATGAAATGCCCATAGGCGTCCAGATCTTCGGGTGTGAGCCGGAAATCATGGCCGAAGCGGCGGCCTGGCTATCCAGGCAGCCTGACGTTGCCCTCATTGATATAAATATGGGATGCCCGGCCCCCAAGATCGTCAAAAACGGGGAAGGAGCGGCTCTCATGCTAAAGCCCGACCTGGTCAGGAGAATCGTGCGCGAAACCGTGAAGGCTTCCCAAAAACCCGTTACGGTTAAAATCCGCAAGGGATGGGACCGGGCTTCGGCCAATGCCGTTGAGATAGCGTCCATTTGCGAGGAGGAAGGGGCCGCCATGGTCACGGTGCACGGAAGAACCCGCGACCAGCAGTACTCCGGGACAGCGGACCTGGGTTGCATTACAGAGGTAAAGCAGGCCCTTACCATACCTGTAACCGGCAACGGGGACATAAGGTCGCCCGAGGACGCCATCCGCATGTTCGAGGAAACAGGATGCGACGCTGTCATGGTGGGCAGGGGAGCCCTGGGAAATCCCTGGATCTTTGAGAATATTAAATCATATATGAAAGACCGGACATACGATAAAGGCGTGCCTGCCCGGGAAAGGCTCGAAACAATTATGAAGCATTACCGGCTGATGGAAGAGTACAAGGGAGAAAGGGCAGCCATGCTGGAAATGAGAAAGCATGCGGCCTGGTACCTCCACGGTCTTCCGGGCTGCACAAAAGTGAAAACTGAGATCTATGGCACCGGCGACATCGGCCAGGCTAAAAGAATTATCAGTGAGTACCTGGGTTCGCTATAGCCGCATCACGCTGAAGCGACCGGTTTTTCATGTGTAATCCGGGATTATCGCGGTATGGCGTGCATGGCAGCAGAATAATTCCATACCCGGCCACTGCGCATTTATATATATGATATAATGAGTAAAAAGCTGTAAGAGCAGAGGATATTGCGCTATTATGGGCAGGAAAAAACGTACGGCGACAAAAAGGGCAGAGAAGAAAACGTCCCTGGTTGACATAATGCCCTATGTATTTATCATAGCGGTTGTACCCCTCATCGTTTACCTGTATGTTGACAAGCTGGAACCGATAGAGGTTTCAAACTGGAGGGGCGGCGACCAGTACTACGACCTTCTCTCATGGTGGAAGAGCCGGTGGTTCATCATAGCATCGTCATTAGGTCTGTGCCTTTTCGTTATAAGAAGCATCCAGGGACGTATCCAAATCGGATGGAAGCCCGGCCTGCACATTCCCTCCGCCCTTTATATATTATTCATTATATTATCCACCATCACATCAAGATACGTTTCCGTAGCCCTGAACGGATTTGTTGCAAGGTATGAAGGAATGCTCGTCCTGCTGTTCTATGTCCTGGATATGATAATCCTCACCAGCCTGGTAAGAGATGAAAGGCATCTAAGGATAATATCCGGCTCCCTGCTTGTCTCCGCGTTCATCATATGCCTCATAGGCCTTTCACAGCTTGCGGGATATAATTTTTTCAATACGGGCTTCGGGAAATCGCTCATTCTGCCGGCAAGGTACACCGCCAGCGAACTGGACTTCAAGTTTGGCACGATGGTCTATGGCACGCTGGTTAACCCAAACTATGTAGGAAGCTATGTGGCCTTGGTATTCCCCATCGCGGTTGCGGCGATTTTCCTTGCAAGGAAAACCGCTTTTCGGATCGGGGCAGGGATACTTTCTGCGTTATTGCTGGTTATTCTTATAGGAAGTGATTCCGGCGCGGGACTGGTTGGATTGGGGGCCGGCGCGCTGATTGCCGTTATATATTTCAGAAAATACATATTCAGGCATAAAATCATAATCATTTTGGCCGCAGCCGTTGCCCTGGCCGGTCTTGGGCTTTTGGGCCAAAGGGTTATGTCCGAAATAAACGCCGGGATTCACGGCTATTATGTGGAGGAGATCATTATTGAAGGAAACAGCGCAAGGATAGTCAGCTCCACCGAAACCCTGACAGTCAGGCATGATGCCCCGGATATCACTTTCCACAACGCGGATAATCACCAGCTGAAGATAGATGTTTCAGACGCGGAACAAGGCAGAACAATCAGGTTTATAGATCCCGCCTATGGAAAATACACGCTTACACTCTCAGGCGAAATTCTATGGGTCAGGAATGGCGAAGCGGAGCTCGCTCTCAGGATCCGCCAGGATTCGCTGGCACTGGTGGGGAACAGGGGAGAAGATACGCAAGTCATCGCAAAGCCTGAGGCCATAAATGTAAAGGGTTTTGAAAAGCTCGGCTCAGCCCGGGCATATATCTGGTCCAGAGCGATCCCGCTGTTGAAGAACAAAATACTCGTGGGCTCGGGCCCTGACAGTTTTGCCATTGAATTTCCCCAGGATGACTACATCGGAAAGATCAACGCATACAACACACCTTACATGATAGTTGACAAAGCCCATAACCTCTATCTTCAGATTGCGGTAAATACAGGAGTCCTGTCTTTGCTGGCTTTCATGGCTCTGATCGCTGTCTATGCCGTTTCCAGCGTCAGGCTGTATTTTGTCCGCCCTGGCAAAAGCCCTTCCGCGTATTTCGGAGCAGCCATATTCATAGGGATCTGCTCATACCTGGCTGCCGGCTTATTCAATGACAGCGTTATAGCGGTGGCGCCGGTTTTCTGGGCGCTTTTGGGGATGGGTTTTGCATGCAACAGTATGTCAGCGCGGGAACAGAAATGACCGGGTTGTATCTGCCGGTTCAGACTGGAAATATTGCTTAAATATCGTAATATGATATATAATATATGAAGCGCCTGGGCGGTTTGCCATGATATTCCGCAATTGAATCCGCTCTTAAAAGGCAGCCATGTGAGAGCCGATATAAATTTATGGATATCACGTGAAACCCGCTATTTTAAGGGTATATATTAATACAGTATTACGAAGCAAAGACTAAATTACATTTTGTTTACACTCATAACCGTATTGTTGACCCTTTAAATGGGCGGTGATATAATTCAAAATGAATTCATGACAAGTCTTAAAGCTTGTCTGAATAATATTCAAACATAGTCGGGTTACAGGGCACGGAAGCGGGCGTAATCCGGCTTTGAAACAATAAGCCTGCTTCCAAAAAACGAAAGGGAGGATTTTCATCATGAGAAACCTTAAGAAGATTCTCGCAGTGATTACCGTCATTGCTATGATCGCATCAATGTTGGTAGTCCCTGCACTGGCCGAGGGTTTCCAGTATGAGGACGAGGCAACTATCCTCAACAAGCTGGGACTCATGGAAGGCTATGGTCTCGGAGACGACACAAACAGACTCCAGGGCCTCATCTTCGCAATTAAAGCAGCTGGTAAGGCATCCGAAGTTAACGCCATGACCGACGAAGAGGCTGCTGCTATCCTGGCAGAGAAGGTCGTTGACGCAGACGAAGTTCCTGCATGGGGTATCAAGTGGGCTGCTTACGCGGTGAAGAACGGCTATACTTCGGGTACTGATGCATCTGTTGCTCCGAAGATCAAGTTCTCTCCCCTGAAGGGAATAAGCGTTACTGAATTGCTGGTATGGGTAATGAACATCGGCATGGGCTACAACTTCGGTACCGATGTAGTTGTTGCCGAGGCTGTAAAAGCTGGTGTTATCACCCTGAACCAGGCTTTGGAACTCCAGGCGAAAGATACCCTGATCCGTGACGACGTTGCCGGCGTTCTGTTCGGCGCTTGCAAGAACGGCGTAAACGCTGACGGCAAAAAGTTTATCCAGTCACTCATCGACGCTGGCTTTGTCAGCGAGGCTGACGCAGTAGAAGCTGGCCTTGTTGAGGCTAAGCCTGTAAAACCTGAGGTTGTAAGCATTACCGCCGACAATCTTAAGGAAGTAACCGTTGTATTCAATAAGGCTCTTGACAAGGACACTGTAAAAGCTGAGAACATCAAGATTGATGGCGAGGCAGCTACTGTATCCCTCAATGATGACAAGGTAACCGTTGTTATCACGATGACCACCAAGCTTGATAACCAGAAAGATTACAAACTGGTTGTTGAAAAAGTTAAGGATACCGACGGCAACGAGATCGCTAAGACCGAAAAGTCCTTCAGGGCATTCGACGCTACTCTGCCTGTTGCCGAGTCAATTACGGTTACAGGACCCAAGAACTTTACCATCGAGTTCTCTGAGCCTATTGAAACCGCTGGTACAGTTGAGGTTAAGTCCGGCTCATATGTTTTGGGTGTAGGTACTCCCAGCATTAGCGGAAAGAAGGCAACCGTTGAGCTGTACTCCTCATTGACTGACGGCACCACCTATGAAGTTACCGTTAAGGACTTTGTGGACTATGCAGGATACAAGAACATAATCAAGACCTTCAACCTTGCTTATGCGAAGGACGGAAATGCCCCTGTGGCTACCGTTGAGAAGGCAGAGCAGACCTATGTGAAGGTTAAGTTTGACAAGCCTGTAACCGGCCTGGTTAAGGAGCAGTTCTGGCACAGCTTTACCGCATGGACTGCCAAGGGTATTTACAAGGCCGAGGGCATGACTGCGGCAGACGCGATTGTTTCTTCTGATTCCGTTGACACCGTTTGGGTCAAGTTTGCAGATAATGCAGATGACAAGCCCATACGCGAGGGCACCACAGTCTTTGGTATCGAGGCTAAGGCTGACAGTAATGAGATCAAGGATAATTGGGGCAACAAGTTTGCTTCTGCAACATTCACAATCACAGTTACCGCTGACAAGACTGCCCCTGAGGTGGCTGAACTGAAGGTTAAGTCTGAGCAGTCACTCGAGATCAAGTTCTCAGAGGAAGTAGTCTTTGTTAATGATAATGTCGAAGTCCTGGCCGAAGACGGCAGCAAGATTGATGGTGTTAGCCCATCTGTTTCAGGCAGCGGCAAGGAATACACCATTAGCTTGGGCAAGGACCTTTCCGGCAAGACTATAGTCGTCAGGATTAAGGATGTCAAGGACAAGGCTCTGCAGCCCAACAAGATGTCCCTCTACTCTGCGACTCTGGTTATAACAGACAAGACTGCTCCTGAAATCTCGCAGGTTACCAAGGATGCATCCAATAAGATCCTGTATGTGTTCTTTAAAGAAGCAGTTGACAATACCGCACTTGACAAGAACAACTACGGTGTTCTGGATGCAAATGGTGTGGTGACACTGCTCTCCAAGGATCCGGTATTCTTTGTTGGCAACAAGGTGGTTAAGCTCACCCTGACAGATGAAGAGTATGGAAAACTCGGCTCTCTCTTCGTTCAGAAGGTGAAAGACCTGGCGGGCAATGCTATGGCAGGTCAGACAATAAGCAGCATGGACGACTACGCGAACGATAAGCCCGCGATAGATACCATTGATGCTGTTGCAACTGACAAGATTGAAATAACATTCGATCAGGTCCTCAAGAGGGTTGACAAGGATGTATTCCGCATCAATGGTACTACTCCTGTGGCTATGGAGCTGAAGACCAACAAGGACGGCAATACCGTTGTTGTCCTGCAGCTCGCCTCCACTGCCAAGCTGGCTGCTAATATCGGTACTGTATCGTTAGGCTATGATGACGAAAGCGGAAAGTACAAGATCACCAACCTCTTCGATGTTGAGGCCGCCTACACAGATACTTATGACCAAGACGACTTCAACGACAAGATCGCTCCGTCCATGGCTAAGACTGGCGACGACTTCAATATTTTAGTGAACAAGACAGCTAAGACAATCACTATTGAATTTGACGAGCCCATTGATAATAATTCACTGTCCAAGTTCACCTTCAAGGTGAAGGATTACACCGTTGTGAGTGTTACAAGCGGTGGTACCAAGAACGTGGTAATTACTGTAGACAAGGCTATTACAGCAGGCAAACTGCAAATCACACAGGAACTGCCCGTTGCTGACAGCGAAGGTAACGAGTACAAGTATGATAAGACCATTGAAGTGGATGTACCGTCAACCTAAGTCAATTTGATGGCTCAGACCGGAAGAACACGTTTCTTCCGGTCTTTCTTTTGGTGGTTCTACGTCAAATGTTGGGGTTGAACCAAGCAATAATGAAGGTTCTGCGTCAATTGTTGGGGTAGGACAAAGTAAAATGAAATCGCTATATGTTA
>ENA-UPSA01001886-UPSA01001886.1-bioreactor-metagenome-genome-assembly--contig:-NODE-1886-length-17302-cov-180.123500_pt1 | contig 17302 bp, 11 predicted proteins | sample MGYA00238183_ERZ773288 | MGnify/ENA primary metagenome ERZ773288 (study PRJEB29028, sample SAMN07631243) | bioreactor metagenome | isolation source: Switchgrass digestor | place: USA: Dartmouth... | reverse complement strand
TACCGCCTCCATTCTGCTGCAAAAGCCTGGCGCCAAGATCTGCAGAAGCCTGTACTGCACTGTTGACAGCTCTCGTACTGATAGTCGCACCGCTTACTGCCTGTATCTCATCGTCTGCCGAAACCGGCTTTGTAACTACCTTTATTTCGCCCGATATATCCTTTCCTGCATACTGCGAAGTGAACTTTTCACCGGCCACCTTGCTTCCAAGTCCCGGCGTCTCTTCGTTATCGCCTATCCTGATACCGGTTATCGTACCGTCTTTCCCGACGCCGACGGTCACCGGTATATCTCCGCCATAACCGGAAGATATGGCTGAGAATACATAACCGATTAGTACATCACCGCTGTATGCCGCATAGACTTCTTTCACAAGCCCTTTCCCTTCCTGGTCCTCCCAGCCCTCGAGCTTTTCAAACCTGTCCGCTCCGCTCATGACCAGCATTCTTTGCTCTTCCGCAGTCTGCTGGTCACGCAGGGCAATGGTGTCTTTCGTTATGTCGTTTACTACCGCAAGGCATAATGCCGTAACCAGGCATATTATGAAAAGCCTCAGTGCGGTACCCATCATTTCGCGGAATTCATCGCTGAATATCCCGCTCAGTACACGTTTTATCCCGCGTGTTTCTTCCTGCGCTTCAATGCCGGCTATCCCCTGTACTTCACCGCTGGTTTCTCCAACAGCATCTGCGTTATATTCACGCATTGACTCATCAGCTTCATCGCCAATTTCTTTCAGTACTGCTCCAAGGTCCTCTTCCCTGGTTTCTTCCCGCATATCTGCCAGCCGTTCTTCCGGCGATCCCGCCTGTACGCATTCATGCATCTCTTCCCGCGCCAGTTCACGCCTTTCCTCACTCATTTGCCGCCACACCCCCTCCGAAACTCTTCGGGATCATATACCTGTCGATGACAGGTACCACAAGGTTCATCAGAAGGATCGAATATGACACGCCTTCAGGGTATCCGCCGTACAGCCTGATGATGGATGTAAGGAACCCGCAGCCGATCCCCATTATGATCCTTCCTTTGAACGTTACAGGAGAAGTCGTGTAGTCCGTCGCCATGAAGAACGCGCCCAGGATAAGTCCTCCTGCGAATATATGGTAAGCAAAATTCCCGGTAAACAAGCCTTCGCTGCCTCCAAGCATCCAGGTCATCAACCCGACTGTCCCGATAAATGTGAGCGGTAATTCAAGTGTGATGACCTTCCTGACCACAAGGTACACAGCCCCGATAAGCAGCGCCAGCGCCGATGTCTCACCGATGCACCCGCCTATATTGCCTGTGATCATATCCCAGAGCTTCGGCAACTGTTCAGCGGCTTCGCTTCCGTTCTTCATGATTTCCAGCGGCGTGGCCGTACTGACCGCATCCCATCCGGGTTCCTGCCATGATGTCATCTGGCTCGGCCAGGACGCCACCATGAATGCCCTTGCAGCAAGCGCGGGATTTACGAAGTTGTGCCCGAGCCCTCCGAACAACTGCTTGACTATGATGACGGCGAATGCGCCACCGATGGCTGCCATCCACGGCGGCAGGGACGGCGGCAGGTTGAATGCCAGAAGCAAGCCTGTCACCACTGCGCTGAGATCCGTTATCGCGTTCTCTTTTTTAGTTATTTTGCACCACGCATACTCGGCAGCCACGCATGAGACGACAGTCACAAGTATCAGCATGGCAGCCTGTACCTTGAAATATATCACTGAACTGACGGCCGCAGGCAGCAATGCTATTATTACGTCCCTCATTATTTTCTGCGTGTTCTCACCGCCTTTTATATGCGGTGACGAACCGGCCAAAAGACTGATTTCCATGTTAGTTTTTCCCTCCCTGCTTCCTTGCTGCTATCTTTCTCAGTTCCGCTTTGGCAATACGCACGGACTGTACAAGATTCCTGGATGCGGGGCATACATACGAACAGCAGCCGCATTCTATGCAATCGGTGACATGGTATTTTTCGGTTTCCTCAAACTTTCCGCGGACCACGTTCAGATTGATATACAGGGGCAGCAGAGACATGGGGCACGCTGCCACGCACTTGCCGCACCGTATACATACCGATTCCTTCGGCTGCTCCGCGTCCCTCTCGTTGAAGGCCAACAGAGCGTTGGTCTGCTTCAAAACTGGGTCGTCCAGCGAGTGCTGGGACACCCCCATCATCGGACCGCCCATTATGATCTTTCTGGGCTCGTCGCAGAAACCTCCGCAGAAATCAAAAACTTCCCCCAGCGGCGTACCTATGAGAACTTCTACGTTCTTCGGATTTGCAACAGCGCTTCCGTCCACCGTGACCTTCTTTCTGATCAGAGGGAGGCCTGTTTTTAAGTATTGCGCTATAAATGAGACAGTCGCCACGTTCTGCACCAGCACGCCTACATCCGACGGAAGCTTGCCTGTCGGAACCTTCCGTCCGGTCAGCGCATATATCAGCTGCTTCTCTCCGCCCTGCGGGTAACGCGCTGGAAGGCTGACGACTTCTATATTGTCTGAATCTGTCACCATGGAGGATAGCAGGTCTATGGCATCCTGCTTGTTGTCTTCGACGCCTATATATGCTTTCCCTGCACTGGTGATCTCCATTACCTTCTTCGTGCCTTCTATGATATATTGCGGATTTTCCATCATCTCTCTGTAATCTGATGTTATGAACGGCTCGCATTCTGCGCCGTTGATTATAAGTGTATCAATGGTTTTTCCGGGAGGCGGCGAAAGCTTGACGCTTGTCGGGAAACCTGCGCCGCCGAGGCCGACGATGCCGGACTCCCTTATCGCTTTCAGCATGCTTTCCCTGTCGGTACAGTCAGGCGGGGCCACACTCTCATGCAGTTCCTGCAGCCCGTCCGGCTTTATCTCGACTGCCATGACTTCCATGCCATTGGAGTACACGATCGGCCTTACATCGGTCACTGTCCCGGACACACTGGAATGGACGGGAGCAGATATAGGCCTGTCCGAATCTCCTATCTTCTGGCCTACAAATACCCTGTCACCTTTTTTCACCAGCGGGACACATGGCGCGCCGACATGCTGCAGCATCGGAATTATAACCCTGGAAGGCAGCGGCATCCTCACCGTTTCCAGTTCAGCAGTTTCCTTATGATGTCCGGGGTCTATGCCGCCCCTGAATTTCATAACAGTTTTGGTTTCGAACAAAAAAAATCACCTCACAAAAACAATGGTGCTGACTCGTCCAGCGCCCCGGATGTCATCAACAGAAATGTTCTGTTCCCCCAAAAGGATGTTCACGGCAATGACGGGTACCATCTCGTCATCACCCTACATATTCTATCATTTATAGGACATGTACGCCAGTATAATTAAATTTTTAACAATTGTATACAAAATACACATGGAACACAGACATCCCGCTTTATACCTGGACTTCAGAGTTTTACGCTTGTTAATTTTACTTTGGATGCCTGATACTTCAAGAAGGCCCGGGTCCTCCAAGCCCTGTACAGGTGTGTTGTCCGGCGGTTTTTCCGTGTAAGACAGGTAATAATGATCCACAAGTTACTTAAAGGAATAATTGATTTCCGATCGAACTGAAATGCGGATCGGGCCATGCTCCTGCAACGGCATGGCCCGACCATGTTTTGCCATGACACAGCATTTTTCATGATGGAAGCGGCACTTGGGAAAAACGGCCGCCTGTTATTTGATGAGATATAGTGCGGTCCTTTCGATCAGCGCCGCCATCTGGCCCCGGCTGATATGATCGCGCGGCCTGAATGTACCGTCGTTGAAACCTTTGATGAAGCCTTTTGCAGCCATCCTGCATATCGCATCATATGACCATACCCGCGACGGGTCTATATCACTGAAATTCGCAGAAGTTGAAGCGCCACCGGCAACGCTGCCCAGAAGCCTGTCAAGCAGCACGGCCATCTGCTCACGGGTAATGGGCAAATCCGGCTCGAACCTGCCGCCTCCAACACCAACGAGTATCCCGGCCCCTGCAGCGGCATCGATCTCTCTCTGTGCCCAGTGCCCTGCAGTGTCAGTGAACATCGGAGCATCTGCGACTGACGCTGAAACATCGATCCCCAGTATCCGCACGAGCAGTGCGGCGGCCTGTGACCTCGTCATCGGGGATTCGGGCGCGAACCTGTCCGCGGATACACCGTTCATCCAGCCGTTTTGCACTGCTGCAGCTATCGAAGCTTTTGCCCAGTGCCGCTGGATATCGCTGAAATATATTCCTTCCAGCCACAAATGGTAATAGTCCCATGTTTCTTTCGTCTCCTGCCCAAGGCTCCAGCTCCCTGTCCCTTTGAGGCCGTATTTATTCACAAGTTCAAGTTTGCGTTTGATGGAAGCTTCGTTTTCATACCAGATATCATATGTTCCTGCCTCAAGCCTGACACCGAATATGACGGGCTTTCTGTCAGAGGGTTTTATTGTAATGACAGCCCTGGGCGAACCTTGCTTTTCGTCGAAAACGACACTGCCCCTGAATTCCCTGACCAGTTCTTCAACGGTGTTGTTGCTGATGCCGTAACCTCCATATGCCGCGCCGCGCTTCCAGAGCCTGCCGTAGAAAGGTACTCCGAGCACAAGTTTGCCGGCAGGGACCTCTTTCAGTGCAGCCTTTACGGACTCCTCCACAAACCCGTATCCTGCAACCGGTCCGGCTCCTCCTGTAGAATTGACATATCCCGCATAATGCTGGTCATATGCCATCAGCATGAGATAATCGCAATACTTCGAAAGCGCAGCAAGATCATATGAAGCATGCCAGTCGGTCTTCAGCCCGAACGGGTTTGCGGCAACAGCCACGGAAACGCTTTTGTCCGAAGGCAGCATCTGCCTGAGGAGCCTTACGAAGTCAGTGTATTTACCACTCTCGGCCTCGGTCATGTTCTCGATATCGACATTGACGCCGTCCAGGTCATATTCCTCAACAGCTTCCGCTATCTGCGCAGCAAGAAGCCCCCTCTTTTCCAGTGCTTTCATGCCCGTTTCCCGGTCCCAGTGGTTGCTCAGGAAAGGCGTCACCATGATCCCTCTTTCATGCATGGAATCAATGAAGTCCCTGTCCACGGCCTTTGTGAGCTTAAGCGTTCCGTCCTCATTGAGGTCGAAGTAACTTGGTGCGACGTGATCCAGCGATCCCCGGGCATTATCGACGTAACCTGCATATGCAGCCGGATCCCCAAAATAAATATATGTCATATTGAAATGCTTTGCCTGCTCGCTCCCGGCCGGAAAAGCCTGCTGCAGGCTTCCTGCCTGAACGGAATACCGGAAACCGCCGGCAAATAATGCAGCAAGAGCAAGTAATGCTGCAATACCGGTCCTGAGAAATTTTATGTACACAGTATAACGACCCCCTGACCTCTCCTGACCACGACATGTCTTTAATCCGTTCTGCAAATGCAGGGATCTGTGTCCTTCAGATCCCGGACTCAGCCTGCCTGCAGCAGATCAAACCTGTTTATTAAGATACAGTATGCATGGCTGTAAATCAATAAGCAAATTATGTTAACCAAATTCAGTCATTAGGCAGAAACAGGGTATCGCACGGCGGAAATACGGGATCCTGGCGGATACCGGCCATGAAACCGGAAGTCTGTTGGCTCAGGGATACCCGTTATCAGAGAAATAATACGAAAAAACATGAATATAATTTACCATGAGAAAGATAACGGTCATTTACATAAACAAAAAGAAAAAAAACATCCACATAAAGCAGCTACTGGCATCGCTCAAAACTGCGCGCAACAAAAAAGCGATCATACTGATCGCCCTGCTGATACCTCTTATTTTCCTGGTTATCCTCCTGTTCAGCCATCTGGATACGTGATCCAATATTCCTGGTATTTTATTATGTTATACTGCGGTATCTGCTGTATCGCTTTATAATTCACTGATCCAGCCGTACCGCCTGCCTGCCGGTACAGCGGACCATCAGCTTCGCTTGTCCTGCTTCAGACATTTTGCCCGGGTATCTTACTTCAGGCCGAGTATCTGCATCACCTGGTCCCTCATCTCTTCCCTGCTGCAGACCCTATCGTGCAGTACCGGCCTTTGCGCCAGCCCTGCCAGGCCTGCCGGGACAGCGAGGCCGCAGCGCCTGGACAGCACTTCGAGCAATTCGAACTCATCCAGGCCGGCGATCTCATCTTCGCCGAATATGGCGCCTGCAACGCTCCTGTTGAATTTAAACGGGCTTGCCGTGGATGCTATCACCGTTTTCGTCATATCTCCGGTTGCTATGACGTATTTCTCGTATACATCGATGCCGACTGCAGTATGGGGATCTGCCAGGTAGCCGTATTCCTCGTATACTTCCCTTATCGTTTCGATCGTTTCCTGTTCCGTGGAATATTCGGCCCAAAACATCTCATTCAGTTTTCTCTTCTCTTCACCGTAGATCGCATATCTTCCTTCGTTTTTCAGCTTGTTCATCCAGTCCCTCACCTGTTCGGGATCGCGTCCGGCAAGTTCGAACAGGAGCCTTTCCAGGTTACTGGATATGAGTATGTCCATCGAAGGAGATATGGTCTTTTTGAATTCCCGTTCACGATTGTACACGCCGGTATTTATGAATTCAGTCAGAACATTGTTGTCGTTGGACGCACATATGAGCTTGTTTACGGGAAGCCCCATTTCGCGCGCATACCATGAAGCAAGGATATTGCCGAAATTGCCGGTTGGCACGGTAATGTTTATCTTTTCACCCGCAGCGATCTCTCCGGCTGCCACCATATCGGCGTATGCAGAGAAATAATAGACGATCTGCGGGACCAGCCTGCCCCAGTTTATCGAATTGGCGGATGAGAATTTATACCCGTTCCTGAGCATTGTCCCGTCCAGTTCTTTATCCGAGAAAATCGCTTTAACGCCGTTCTGGGTATCGTCAAAATTGCCTTTCACGCCGACTACATGCACATTGGAGCCTTCCTGGGTCACCATCTGCATTTTTTGCACCTGGCTGACTCCTTCATCGGGAAAGAAAACGATGATCCTGGTCCCCCTGACGTCTCTGAAGCCTTCCAGCGCCGCTTTGCCGGTATCTCCGGAAGTTGCGACGAGGATGACGGTCTCGCAGTTCTCATTCGTTTTCATGTTGGCTTTTACGATAAGCCTCGGCAGCAACTGAAGCGCAACATCCTTGAAGGCGCATGTCGGGCCATGCCAAAGCTCGAGCATGTAGGCGTTTTCGCTGAGCTTAACCACCGGCGCTATCCCCGCGGCATCGAACCTGCCGCTCCCGTAAGCGCCGCTCACGCATTCCGCCAGTTCCTCATCCGTGTAATCGTCAAGAAAACGCCGCAATATGAAAACGGCCCTTTCCATGTAATCCATCTTTGAAAGAGAGAGTATTTCCTCAGGATCCAGTCTGACCTGGGCGTCAGGCACAAATAACCCGCCGTCGGGGGCAAGTCCGCGCTTTATGGCTTCAGCAGATGTCACTCTCCCGGACCAGCCGCGGGTGCTCACATAATACATTCAAAAACCTCCCCGGCAAATAAGTTGCAAAGCACCGGGCATATCTACGCGATGCTTCATTTGCACGATGCTATATTATAATAATACAAATGCGGGAAAAATACAAAAGTAAAATAAAAGCTTCGTAATGGCAAAGCTTTTATCTGTAAAAGGCATAATTATATCCGCACTGCGGCAATGCCGCTGAAACAGGCATCATCAGCAGATCATGGAACTTTGGTCAGCTCATTGATCCTCTGCTTCGCATTTTTTATATACCAGCTTGACGGATAGTTGTCCACGATTTCCTGGTATATAGCTATAGCGTTCCGGGAATCCTTCAGCAGCTGGTAGCAGCGTCCCATGTAGTATAAAGCCGCGTCCGTCTTGCTGTAATTGGGATCGTATATCCGTACTTTTTCAAAACTCTTGATCGCGTCCTCGTACTTCTTTGAGTTGTATTCCTTGTAGCCCCTGTCGTATGCCGATTTTGCAGCAAGCGGCATGACCTTTTCATACAGGCTGTCGAACTTCTCTTTCTCAGCATCCCTGAATTCTATCGTTTTCATCAGCATGAGCATGTCGGCTGCGCTCTCATACTCCTTCGAACCGACCATAGATTCTATTTCGTAAAGCCTTAAGGCAGCCTTGTAATAGTCAGCCTCTTTTACCGCATCTTCTCTTTCCTTCTGTACGGTCTCAAATTTAGCCTCAAGTGCGGCATACTGCTGGTCGAATATCCTTTTGGCCTCGTCAACGGCCGCCTGTATCTCCTCTTCAACCGGCGGAAGCTGGACAGGCTCAGGTTTCGGAATCATGAAATAAATGAAGGCCCCAACCAGCAATCCTGACAGGAAACCCACGGCAAACCTGGCGATATTCCGTGCGATCCGCCTGTTCCTGTTTGGATCGAACAGTGGTTTTTCCGGTTTAGCAGGCTTCAGGGTTTTTCCCTTTTTCTTCCTTATCCTTTTAAGCGGCTCGCCGGGCTGTTGCTGCAGGTTCAGGACAGGGTTGCCCGATCCTTCCTCAGCCGGCACCACATCGGTAAGCTTGTTGCGCTGCATGAAACTCAGCGCATAAACGCTGTTTGATTCGGAACGTATCACTTTACTGAAAGCTTCCGCCGCTTTTTCCTTTTCGCCGATAAATGTGTAACAGACGCCCAGAAGATTAAGGGCTTCATTGAAATGCGGATTAAGTGCGACAGCCTTTTTGAGCTTTATTGCCGCCATGTCTTCGCTGTTGTTCCTGAGGTCTTCGATGGCTTTGTTATAAAGGTATACTGAATTGCGGACATTGTCAGGTATTACCTCACCTCCGCGAACGATTTCGTCCAGATCGATAGCCCTGAAATTGTTCAGTTCAGCCTTTATATCCATCCAAAACCTCACCCCCTGAATATTTGGAACAATATGTCGTTGGTGTGTCACGCATCCCGGCAATTGCAGAAAATATCCCTTACTGCGCCTATATAATACAGTGAGCCAAATGCGCAAATGACATCATCCGGTCCGGCTGTCCCCATACCTGTTTTGATTGCCCCCTCAATTGTATCACTTATCATCACGTCATTACAATACCTGCTTGCATGTTCAGCCAGTACTGCAGCCGGAAGCGCCCTGCTTGAAGGGATCGTTACCGTTATGACTTTTTTGCATCCCGGCAGGACAGTCTCCAGCATAGTGCGGTAATCCTTGTCGGCTGCTACGCCAACTATGAACGTTATGGGCTTCCCGGGGAAGTATTCGTCCAGCGTACTTCTCAAAACCGCAGCGCCTTCGGGATTATGCGCGCCGTCTATGATCAGTACCGGATCCCTTGACAGGATCTCCATCCTGCCCGGCCACCTGGCTGCCTCCAGTCCTTTTCTGATGTCCGCTTCCGATATGCTCCAGCCTTTATCTTTCAAAAGCATGGCCGCTTCAGCTGCAACAGCGGCATTGCGGAGCTGATGCCTTCCAATCAGCGATATCTTCAGCCCATCCAGCCCTTTGTAGCTGAATGTCTGGCCGCCGGGGCCGAACTCATGGAGCTCGATTTCCGAGAATGCCGCTTTGTGGAGTCTTGCGCCCCTCTCCCTGCATGCATCCTCGAAAACCTGCATCGCTTCCTCGCCCTGGTCATAGACCAGTACATCTCCGCCTGCTTTTATAATGCCTGCTTTTTCAAAAGCGATCTCTGCCAACGTGTTTCCCAGCCTTTGGGTGTGGTCCATGCTGATCGTCGTGATGACGGCAAGGTCGGGAACATCAATGACGTTGGTAGCGTCGAACCTTCCTCCCATCCCTGTCTCCAGCACTACTATATCGCATTTCTTCCTTCGGTAATATTCAAATGCGACTGCAGTGACGATCTCAAACATGATCGGCCGGTTTTCGCCGTCTTTCGCCATTCCATCGGCGCATTCCCTGACGAGTGAAGTGATTTCAGCCAGTTCCCCGTCACTGATCTCCGACCTGTATGTCCCCTTGCTGTCTGCTGTCCTGGCGTCCGTATCCGTCCGGCAGCCTTTATCAAAGTTTGCGGCAGGCCCGCTTATCGCTATCCTCTCATTGAACCTCTGCAGATACGGCGAGGTGTAGATGCCTGTCCTGTACCCTGCTTGCGATAAAATGCTGCCAATAAATGCTGACGTGGAACCCTTTCCGTTTGTTCCGGCGATATGGACAAACCGCAATTCTTTCTGCGGGTCGCCCATCAGCCTGAGCAGCGTCCTGATGTTGTGAAGTCCCAGTTTCTTACCGAATCTGTTGGCTCCGTTTATATAGTCCAGTGCTTCCTCATATGTCATATGCATTACCTTGCTTTATAAAACCTGCTGCGTATCCTTCTGTATTATGACAGGTTGGCACCACAGCACTTCTTGTATTTTTTGCCGCTGCCACAGGGGCACGGGTCGTTCCTGCCGACCCTGTCGCTGCCTCGGACTGCCGGTTTGCGAGGGCCGCTGTCGCCATGGCTTGCGGTGACAGGTTCAGCCACTTTTTCCCTCTTCGGCGTACCCTGCTCACGGTTGATCCGCATGCGCAGCAGTCTCTTTACTGAATCATACTGGATGCTCCTGATCATTTCTTCAAACATTTCGAATCCTTCGAATTTATACTCTATCACAGGGTCCCGCTGCCCGTACGCTCTCATGCCTATACCATAACGGAGCTGATCCATCGCATCGATGTGGTCCATCCATTTCTCGTCGACTGTCCTGAGAAGCACTATCCTTTCAAGCTCGCGCATTACTTCTGCGCCGAATTCGGCTTCTTTGGCTTCATATGCGCCGACTATGGACTTAAGCAGCATTTCCTTCAGATCTTCCTTCGTGAAAGTGTCCGCTTCCTCCTTCGGGACACTCAGCTTCCCAATGTCCGGCAGCAGGTCTTTGACCTGGGCATTGATACCTTCCCAGTCCCACATATCCGGGTGCGGGATCTCGCCGCAGAACCTTTCGACCAGCGAATCCACGGAATTTTCGATCATCTTCATGAACGATTCTTTCAGGCTTTCGCCATTGAGCACCTGTTTGCGCTGGGAGTATATGACCTCCCTCTGCTTGTTCATAACGTCGTCATACTGCAGCACTCGTTTTCTTATGTCGAAGTTCTTGCCTTCGACTCTTCTCTGTGCATTTTCTATCGCATTGGTAAGCATCCTGTGCTCGATGGGCTGGTCATCCTCGAGCCCAAGCGCCTCGACGACGGAAGTCAGCCTGTCTGAACCAAACAGCCTCATCAGGTCGTCCTCGAGTGAAATGTAGAAACGCGAAGATCCCGGGTCGCCCTGTCGTCCGGAACGGCCGCGAAGCTGGTTGTCGATACGCCTGGATTCATGGCGCTCCGTGCCGATGATATGGAGGCCTCCAAGTTCGACGACCTTTTCCTTTTCCGCATCGGTATGTTTTTTGTATTGCTCGTAAAGCTCCTTGTAAACCGTTCTTGCATTCAGTATCACTTCATCATCCGTTACGGCGAAACTTGTACATTCGCTGATCACTTCCTCCGGGTACCCCTGCTTCCTCATTTCCTGCTTTGCAAGGAATTCCGGGTTTCCTCCGAGTTTTATGTCTGTTCCGCGGCCGGCCATGTTGGTGGCTATCGTCACCGCTCCAAGCCTTCCCGCCTGTGCTATGATCTCCGCTTCCTTCTCATGGAATTTGGCATTCAGGACCTGGTGAGGTATCCCTTTCTTTTTCAGCAGGCTGCTCAGCAGTTCCGACTTCTCGATGGAAATGGTGCCCACGAGTACAGGCTGGCCTTTTTTGTGCTTTTCCTCGATCTCATTTATAACAGCCCTGAATTTGCCGGTTTCATTCTTGTATACGCAGTCCGGATGATCCACTCTAATCACAGGTTTGTTCGTAGGGATCTCTATGACATCCAGCTTGTATATCGCCTGGAACTCCTCCTCTTCCGTGAGGGCAGTACCGGTCATGCCTGCCAGCTTATGATACATTCTGAAAAAGTTCTGGAACGTGATGGTGGCAAGCGTCTTGCTTTCCCTTTCCACCTTGACACCTTCCTTCGCCTCTATGGCCTGGTGCAGGCCGTCGCTGTACCTTCTGCCGAACATGAGCCTGCCGGTGAACTCATCGACGATGATCACTTCCCCGTCCTTTACGACATATTCCCTGTCACGCTTCATGAGGCCATGGGCTTTCAGCGCCTGGTTGATATGGTGCGAAAGAGTCAGGTTTTCCGGGTCTGCAAGATTTTCGACGCCGAAGTACTGTTCCGCCTTCGCTACGCCCCTTTCCGTAAGCGTTGCCGTATGGGCCTTCTCGTCGACGATGTAGTCAGCGTCGATATCGTCGTCAGGCTGCTTGTCATCCGTCTCCACAAAGACTTTCGCCCTGAGCCGGGATACGAAGGCGTTCGCCTTAACATACAGGTCCGTGGATTTGTCGCCTGCACCTGAAATGATGAGCGGCGTCCTTGCTTCGTCTATCAGTATGCTGTCCACCTCGTCCACTATGGCATAGTGCAGTTCCCTCTGGACCATGTCCTCTTTATAGATGACCATGTTGTCCCTAAGATAGTCGAATCCCAGCTCGTTGTTGGTCCCATATGTGATGTCGCATGCGTAAGCCTTCCTTCTCTGCGCATTGTCAAGACCATGTACGATCAGGCCGACACTGAGCCCCAGGAAGTTGTAGATTTTGCCCATCCATTCGCTGTCGCGCTTTGCCAGGTAATCATTGACCGTGACCAGGTGGGCTCCTTTTCCTTCGAGGGCGTTGAGATAGAGAGGCAGCGTTGCCACCAGTGTTTTTCCTTCGCCGGTCTTCATTTCCGCTATCCTGCCCTGGTGCAGCACGATGCCGCCTATCAGCTGGACACGGTAATGCCTCTCGCCAAGCACTCTTGTGGAAGCTTCCCTTACCACCGCGAATGCCTCAGGCATTATATCATCAAGTGTCTGCCCGTCCTTCAGCCGCCTTTTGAACTCATCAGTCTTAGCGCGCAGTTCCGCGTCCGATAGGGCTTCCATCTCAGGTCCCAGCGCTTCTATCTTATCAACGATGGGCATTATTCTCTTTAGTTCCCTCTCGCTGTATGTTCCGATAATTTTTTCCACTAAATTCTTAAACATATTAACCTCCGATTCGTATGAATGTTCTCAATTACGGGATAGTAGCCTGCAATTACTGGTCAGCAGATTTCAAACGGAGGTGACAGGCCGGACATGAAACAGCGCTCGCCTGAGCGCACCGGTATATTTCCGCCTTGCCCGATATAACGGATAAGAGACGGGCTGTCATATATTGCGACAGGCTCCGCCACTACAGGTATGTCTCTTTGCCCGGATGCTGACGATGCTGATCCGGACGGCAGGATCTCATTCCTTATGGCTGCCGCAGCCTTCCTGATTTCCCATGCAGCAAAGGCACGAGGCTCTCCGGCATTACTCTGCTCGGCTCCGGGATCTTTAGCGGTACAGCAGCCGCCCGGCCTGTTCAGGCCGCATGCTTTGTCCGTGCACGCAGTTCCAGGATCCGGCAGATCCGGCAGCAAATTTGCCATATTCATGATATTGACGATCTGTATTTCCGCACTCTTCGGCATGAGTGCCGATAATATCAGAAAGCCTATGAACAGACCTCTGATCAAGCCTTATTTCCTCCCTGCTTCTTCTCAAGCCTCTCAAGTATCGTCCTGTAGCCATCGGCGCCATATACGAGGCACCGGTTCACCCTGCTGATCGTAGCAGTGCTTGCCCCGGTCTTCTTTGCGATATCTATATAAGTATAACCTTGTTTGAGCATTTTGGCTACCTCAAGTCTTTGGGCCATTGCCTTGATCTCGGCGACAGTGCATATATCTTCGAAGAAATTATAGCATTCTTCCAGGTTCTCAAGCAGCAAAATCGCCTCAAACAGACCGTCGGTCCATTCGTCCCGGATCTTTGAATTCATCAGGTTCATCTCCCGCCCTTGATACTTGCACTTTAATACAGTAAAATATTAAATCGTGCTGCTATTAACATATCAACTTTTCGACCCACAGTCAATATGCTGCGATCCGGGCGGCGACCAACCGTGCATCATGGCGTCGGTAAGCTGCCGGCGCATTCATGCACCGGGTCTGTCCTTCCTGGTTCTCCCGGTTCTGTCTTCCACGTAAACTGCCTCTATGGAGCCGCCTTTTCCGACAGTATATCTTGTCCCCCTCCATGTAATGTCCGTATTGCTTAGCGGGAACAGCAGCCAGGATGTGACATACAGGTCGAAAAACAGCGGGATCACGACGTCGACAAGCATGACCTTGTTGCTTGTCAATACCCTCATGATCAAACCATGCACTACCCGGAGTGACATGAAAATGAAGGACAGATATATCACAAGCGGATCAGCGAAAGCAAAACCCAGGATGAATATGATCCAGTACCAGGACAGCATCAGGAAGAACACGGAAAGCTCCGCCATACGGGCCTTCACGCTGATGGCGGTCATTTTTGCATATCCGACGGCCTCCTCTTTGTCTATAATATCTGCATGGCACTCTGCGAAAGACCCCAGCACCAGCCTGTATCCCATCCTGTGCAATTTGCTCCCCAGGTGCGCCTCTTCCGGCAGTGAACTGCCGAAGGCTTCAGGCCCGCCCAGTTCAGCAAGGAGCTTTTTCCTCATCCCAAAAACCGCTCCGGCGATCCCGAAAGTGGACCCAAACCTGCACAGGAATGCCCATATAAAATCCGTTACATTGTTCCGGGCGAAAGTGAAAAAACGTGTCCAGAAATCGGTTCCGCCTGTATAGACCTGTGCGCAGGTCGTCATTCCCACCTTTTCATCTTTCAGGGGCCTTACCATTCTGACAAGTAAATCCTGCCTGACCCTGACATCGCTGTCACCAAATAGTACGATATCGTATTTAGCCAGCCTCATCCCGCAGGCCATACCGGTACTTTTGCCATTCAGTCCGGGGATGATCGGATCCACAGTGATCTGGCAGTCTGTTTCCGGATGGTACGCCATAACCTTTTGAACCACCGGTATGGCAGGATCGTCAGGGTCATGGAAACTGAAAATATGCTGCACGGGACCGGTGTAATTCTGCCTGAACCATGACTCCAGGTTCTTTTCCAGTTCAGGGACCGGTCCTGTCACGTGGTAGATGACGGACACGCCCGTATCCTCATCCTGTTCATCCGACGATATGATGCGGTAGGTCCCGTTCATGCGGTGTCTGAAGAAAATGAGCTGGAAACACCCAAACAGTATGAAAAAAGCTCCCAACGCCACACTTACGTACAGAAGCACCATTTATCCATCCCCCCGCACACAGGTATGAAAATATATCATGCGTATTTTCAACAGCATGCACTATTATATAACTTATCCTTTATTATTACAACCGCCGGCGGTCTCTCCGGGCATCCGCCGTGATATGCCTTTGGCCGTTCAGCCGTGTTCATAAAAAATTTACAGATTATTCAAGTTTTTTGCCTTTTTTCTTGCAGCCGGGATGTGTAAAATGATGGCAGCAGTTATAAACGGTCTGAAAACAGCCCGGTCAAATCCGAAGAAAAGCGACCCAATAGCATAAAATCGGCACCTTTGCCTGATATTGGGCTGTATATGCAATTATATCCGGACAGTCAGACATAATTCTTTAAGCTGATATGTATAAGGAAGTGTCGGGTAAATGGTACGCAATCCAAAAGCAAGAAGCAGACGATGGTATGCCGGGACGGCTGCCATAACTGATATATTCCCTTCGAGCGCGCCTCTCCTGAGTGACGAGCTTGCCGAAGAAGCACAGGAACAAATGATGACGCAGGATCTTCAATGATTATGCCTTGGTAAAGCAGGTTATTTGAAGGAGTGTAAGTATAATGGGACACAATTCAAAAGCAAAAAGCAAACAACTGCATATCAGGATGATCGCCATAATGCTGGCAACAGTATGCCTTATCCTGCCACTTTCAGGCTGCGGCAGCAGCCGCGGCGATGAAGATTCCTACCTTGACGGAGACGAACCACCCGTAAAGGAAAACCTGGAGCATACAACTCTCAGGTTCCTCTTTCCGGGATCAGAACCCACTGACTGGAAAAAGGTGAAAGCTGAGATAGAGAAACGGATCGGCAATTTGCTGAATGTCTCGCTGGATTTCAACTGGATCAATTATAGTCAGTATCTTGATCTGGAAAATGTGCTCGACTCATCCAATGAAATATATGACGCCCTGGTAGTGGCGAAACCTGAGCCGAAATATCCGGATTTCACGGTACTCGCACGTTCAGGGAAACTGAAAGATATTACAGACATATTCCCTGCCAGCGCTCCTTATCTGTATTCCAAATTTACAGGCAAAGAACTCACATATGCGACAGTTGACGGCAGGCTCTACGCCGTACCGTCGCTGTATCCCCTGGCACGCTGCTCATACCTTCTGGTCGCTGACAGGCTTTTCAGGAAATATAACATGCCGGACATAACAGATTATGATAAGTATGAACTGTTCCTGAAAACGATAAAAGAAAACGAACCCGATCTGATACCGGGAACCATAGCGAACGATGTCAACTCGATACAGCTGTTTGCACGGGTTTCAGGCTACGTAATATTGGATGAGGCAAAAAGGTTCGTGTACAAATGGGACGACCCGGAAATGAAGATAATCCCGTGGGAAAAGACTCCTGAATTCTATGATGTGATAACCCGTATAATCGACTGGTATAAGAACGGTTACCTCGTATACGGACCCGATCAGGCGAAAACGGCATCATTTATATATGAAGGGATGCTGCAGCCTCCCACTGAAGAAACTTCGACTATTGCCTTTGTTGACGGTGAGACACATGAAATAGAAGAATCCGCTCCAATGAGATCGTTCCACCTGTATCCCGAAATGAAGGTCCAGAGAGAAAACCCGATGGGGACCTTCCATTATAACGGTTCATTCGTATTCCCGGCAGCTTCGGTCAATACCGAAAGAACGCTGCAGTTCCTTGAATGGGTACATCAAAGCAGGGACAACTATTATCTGCTGATGTACGGCATCGAGGGCGAAAATTATATATTGACCAACGGCTTCCCGACATTACCCAAGGGCATGGATATCTTCAACAGCACATATATGTACTGGCAGGGCAACTGGGCTTTCTGGAACATGGAGCTTATGCCTGAGCTGTTTACGAGCCCCAGTACAGGATCTTTCAGAGAGTTCCTCGATAAATATTCAGAATACCCGCCTCACGGGGCTTTCTACCCGGATTACGGAGCGCTGCAGCAGTCAGCGGATAAAAGAGCCGCACTCTTCGACCAGTTCGATTATAAACTCGTAAAGGGAGAGATACTGGAAGCCAGTGAAGTCGACGCCTTCATAAATGAACTGGATCAGCTCGGCAGCGATGAACTCGCTGATATGA
>ENA-UPSA01001884-UPSA01001884.1-bioreactor-metagenome-genome-assembly--contig:-NODE-1884-length-17311-cov-49.172694_pt1 | contig 17311 bp, 20 predicted proteins | sample MGYA00238183_ERZ773288 | MGnify/ENA primary metagenome ERZ773288 (study PRJEB29028, sample SAMN07631243) | bioreactor metagenome | isolation source: Switchgrass digestor | place: USA: Dartmouth... | reverse complement strand
CGGTTTAATGTCCGGATGTTTCCGGAACTGCCGTCCGGATAATCCGGAATACGCATACAGATAGGAGCAGTAGCGTATGGAATATATGACCGTACAGGAAGCAGCGGAAAAATGGGGTGTATCTGTGAGACGTGTACAATTTCTCTGTGAAAAAGAAATTATTCCAGGCGTTGTCCGGTTTGGTAAGGTCTGGGCCATTCCAAACGAAGCAGAGAAACCAAAAGACGGCAGATACAAAGCGCATAAGCGTATATAGGTGGTGTGGAAATAATGGGAGTACATAGGATTGATCTAAAAGGTTTTTTTCGACTTGCATTTCAGGTTACAAATAAGCTTAGCATCAAGGCTGTCACAAGGGAAAACTTGCCATATTTTTGGGGATGGATTGCTGTTTCTATATGGCTCTATGCATATTTTCTGCCAATGGGAGGCTTTGCCCTTAAAGTAAGTCTATTTGAGGAAATTGTGGGCGACACAACCTTTTACTTTTATGTCATGCTGATTTCCGGCAGTCTGATACCGCTTCTTTTTGATGGAAAGAAATTTGTTCCCGCCTCATTTTACAGCGTGATCGTTTCTTTGGTATGTTTTATATCAGTATTATTTCTTGGACCGGGCATCCCTTCCAAAATCATTATGCTTATTGCCGTACCCTGTATAGGGCACATTTTTATCGCTCATGTGTACGCTTTTTTTATGGTTCTCAATAATTCGGAAAAATTTTATTCCATGATTCTGGTTGTGCTGTTCCCAAAGGTATTAATGTATATAAAACCGATATTAAGTAGTACACAGATCAAGCCGCATCCGTTTGCCATTCTTATTTTTTTTATTATGATAACCTTGGCGTTTAGCACCTATTTTATTAAGTCTCGTGCTGATACGGTGCCTTCCTTTCAAAAAGTAAAAGCACCTATAAAGGCATATTCCTTAATGCCTGTGATTTTTATCGTATTTGCCTTAAATGATGTGATCGCACCAGCCGCCCTTCAGCAAATGAGCGGTTTTGCGAATAGTCAGATAGAAAGCTACTATTTCGGGGGGATTCTGGCGGGCCTTGCAGTGATCCTTTTTCTGCAAGCCCGTTTTTCCATGAATATCTGCATCATGCTGAATCTTTCTTTTGCATTTTTAGCCCTTGGGTTTGTGGTAGATATAGTTCGAATGCAGTACCCGGATGCGGGGCTTGTGTCAGCCGTTTGTTTCGGTGTTGCCTATTCGATAGGCATTGTCAACATCTATTATATCGCCGGATTTATGATAAAAAAATTCCGGAGCATATATTTTTATCTGGCTGGATTTCTGCTTTCTTCTCTATGTTATTTAGCCGTATCCATTTTTGTGAAGAGTTTTGGACAGAGTGAAATGTTGGCGTCGCCTATATTGATGGCTTTTGTTTCAATCTGCATTATCATCGTGTTTTTCATTCTATCCCCTTTCTTTATTAAGATGCTGTACTCTGGCGAATGGATGGACGATGCTTACCGCGGGGATATCAGTCAGTGTTCGAGGCTGGAGGCCAGACTGAAAGATTATAAGCTTACTCCCGCCGAAATGGAGGTATGTAGGCTTCTTCTTGATGGATATACGCTTCGGCAGATTTCAGGTATACAATCCAAAGCCTATTCGACTATCAATACCTACTGCACTTCTATCTATCGGAAACTAAATATCAACAGCCGTACCGAGTTATTGATACTGCTCCAAGAATACAAGAAATAGCGGATACCACAACTCATCTAACCCCCTCTCATTAGTTCTAATGAGAGGGGGTTTTTTGCGTATATCACGTGAACTACTGAAGTGACACCGTGTATTTCTGAGGCTATAGTTTATGTATCCCCAGACGCTAGTTAGGAGGTGATCTACTTGGGATTGATGGATAAGATCAAAAAAATGCTCTTGAAATCAAAATTCGAAACAGCGGAGTTGTATGAGAAGGAAACAACAATTTTTGGTTCTCAAACAAGTTATGGAAAAAAGCTGAATCTCAGCCCCGACGAAAAGTCAAAATTGGTTAAAAACCTGACACCCAGAGAAAAAGAGACGTTTCTTATTTTGTTGGGAGGCTATAGTCTGAAAGAGGCTGCAAAACAACTTGGTATAGGCTATTCCACTGCCAATACCTATCAAACAGCAATTTACAAAAAGCTACATGTAAATTCACGGGCGGAATTGATTATCAATTTTCGAGATGTGTCTGAAACCGGGGATGGATGATACGACATCTTATAGCCATGCAAAATGCACTGCATGCGATGAGGAAAACACAAAAACTGTCCCAGATATGCCAATGTGGACTGTAAATATTAAAGATTTGGAGGAGAGTATGATGACAGAACAAAAAAACAAAAACCAAGAGTTGGGAGCGACTCAGGAAAACACCTATACCCCAGAAGACATCGAAAAAAATAAAACCATGGCAGGGCTTGCCTATCTGCTTTTCTTCCTGCCGCTGATTGCCTGTCCTGAATCCAGATATGCAAAATTTCATGCCAATCAAGCATTGCTGCTTTTAATCACAGGTATAGTAGGCAACGTGATACTGGGCATTATCCCGGTAATTGGATGGATGTTAATGCCAATCTTCGGAATCGGCGTTTTGATTCTGGGTATTATGGGGCTTGTCAACGGATTTGGGGGAAAGGCAAAGCAATTGCCTCTCATCGGTAAGTTTACCATCATAAAATAAGGAATGGTTTAGAAAGGTGACCAATTGATATATGAGCTTTTATGGAGGGATATTGATGAAAAAAATATTTATAATTATTTTTAGTCTAATGCTGGTTTTTTCCCTTAGTGGATGTGGGTCAAAGTCAGCTAGTAGTCCAGATATTTTACTGGAAGATACCGATGATTTACTGGAAGATTTTGATGATTATACGGAACTTCCTTATGATGATCAACCTGATAGTTTTATGGATACAAAATCCACAAGACTATCTGACCTTATCTCAAGCAATTTTAATAACTTTTCAGATGCCCAAGATGCCTTTGAAGACCATGTAAGTCAAGTAAGCTATAAGAATGAAACTGCCCTTATCAGTTCACATAACCTAGTAGTAAGTGATATGAAGGTTTTTGACTATATGCTACCTCTTTACATGTGGGGTGAAACACTAGATGATGAAGAATTAGAAACCCAAGATATAGCCACTAGCATTTATGAAGGTGAGGATAGAAGCTATCAAAAATATGACCTTGAAAGAGAAAGCGAAACCAGGTATAAGGTCATAATTGAGACCCATGATGGTGAACTAATTACCACTCAAATAGATTATTATCCTGATATAGATGCTGTAAGGTTAGAGACCATAGATAAGGGTAATCTTGCCCTAATTTTTGAATATGTTAAGACAGACAAGGGGTACGCAGCTCAGTATTATTTTAATAGTCCAATTGCTAGCTCATATGGTGTGCAAAATAAAGCAATGTGTGTTTTTAGACAAATATTTTCTGGTCTAAATGGGTCCCTTGCCAGATTTGAAGATACAGAAGAGCCTCCTAGCATAATAGGAGATAACCCAAAAGAAGAAGATTTTATAAAAGATGCAACTGATTGGCTTACGGTTACAGATGGTGATATCAAAGGTGAATTGAATGGAGAGTCTTTTTAGACCTTAGTTAATTTAATAATTAAAGGAGGAAGAGGTTAATGAAAAATAAAACTTTTATCTTTTTCTTGTCGCTACTATTAATAATTGGCTTATTTCCAATAAGTGCCCTTTCAAAGAGTGATTATATAAAACTTGAAGCCCCAACTAATTTGAAAGTCGACCTGATGGAAGATTCAGAGGGGGTACCCTACTTTAGACTTACCTTGGATGTTCCTAAAAGTGTAAAAGATTTAAACCAAAAAATATTAGAAGATTCACATGAGCTGGAGGGAATAAATATCGCAGAAGTAGAGGTTCATTTCGAATATAAGTATGCAGATTATGACTGGAACCAAGGACCATCAAGTTATTGGAACACGTCTGCCTACTTGGAAGAATTTCTTGAAAAAGGCTGCTATGAATACTATCCTTTTGATAGTTCAACCAAGATAGAGGAAATAGACATAAAGAGCGAGACCTATTACTTTAGGGCACGTTTTAACACCTTGTGGGGACATGAGGGAGGTTGGATGAATAATAATGTTTACTCCGACTACTCCAATATCGTTGAGATAGGCAATCCATCATATTGGAGTACTGCCAGTGATTGGGCAAGACCTGAACTGCAAAAAGCAGAAGACGAAGGACTTATACCTGAGATTCTCAAGGGTGCAGATATGACAAAACCAATTACTCGTGAGGAATTTGCAGAGGTTGCCCTCTTAATGTATCAGAAGGCATCTGGTAATACGGGAAGCCCAGCTAATCCAAACCCCTTTACTGACACACAAAATTCAAAAATACTAATAGCCTATCAATTAGGCATAGTAAAAGGTACAAGTCCTACAACATTTGAATCTAAGACTCTTATTAACAGGGAGCAAGTGGCAGCCATGTTAGCTCGTACCATTAAGTTAATTGCTCCAAATGCAGACTACTCAACTGAGGGAGCGCCTATTTTTGATGACCAAGCAGATATCTCAGCCTGGGCACTAAATGACTGCCTTTATATGGCAAAACTAGGTATTATAAAGGGCAGTGATGGAAAATTCATGCCTCGTGCTGTGACTGAGGCCCAAGCTGCAATGGGTTATGCCAATACATCTAGGGAACAAGCCCTTGCCATGAGCGTGCGAACAGTAGATAAAATAAAAGAAATTAAGGGGACCATTATTTCATATGGGAGGTAAAGCCTATGAAAAGGAATATATTATCCGGATTGTGTGCAACAATATGTGCGTTATCGCTTCTTTTTACTGGTTGTGCTCGCTTGCAGGGGGTTGGCAACGATGAATCTACGCCAAATTCTCCTAAGAGCACTCAGGGAAGCAATAAGGCTTTAAAAGAACTAAAAAGCGGCATCATAGCTTTGGCGGAGAAATATTTTGATTTATATTATGAGAAACTTTCCCATGAGGAAAAAAATTATGTAGATGAAGGGAAATCTAAGCTCGATTCATCTATTGATATGTTTACCTCGTCTCGGGACCTTTCTACCGCCGCTGTTATTCTTTCAGCAACAGCATCTTCCGAATATCTACCTATAGTGCTTTCTGCAGCATCAGTTTTGGCAAATCCAGAGGATGCTATTATAGTAAATAATTTTGGCACTATTCTTAAGGATTTACAGGAAATCGATGATTCAATAATAGTCCTTCAATATGCCCTAAACATAGAAGGTAATTCACCCATGGTTTTAACCAATTTGGGGAACTCATACCTTGATAAACACCAAACAGATCAAGCCGAAGAGTGCTTTTCAAAAGCACTTGAAATTGATAATCAATTTGGTTCAGCCTATGAAGGCATGGCAGTTGTTTATATTCAGAGGAATGAAGGTCAAAAAGCCATAGACGAGATTATTAAAGCAGCGCAATTAGGGTATTCGCCCTTTTTAAGAGCTGCATATAAAGCCGCCAAGGGCCAGGGTGGGGTAATCGATATTCCACCATGGGATAAGCTTTTAGATAATGATCCTGATAATGAGGACCCTAACGATAATTCAGATGAACCAAATGAACCCCAGAATGATAAATTAATAATGCCATCGTTACCAAAATGGGAGAGTAGAGGTGCTTTTCTAGCTACTTTACCGAATTTAAAGCCCTTGATGGAAAAAACAATGGAAGTTGGGTTTATTGGAGCTTTCACTTTTGCTGCAAAATATCATCCAGAGGATATGATGGATGGCTTTAAAGACATTGATGACGATTACGACTACGGTGACGATTACGACTACGATGATGATTACGACTACGATGATGATTACGACTACGATGATGATTACGACTACGATGATGATTATGACTACGACGATGATTACGACTACGATGACGATTATGGTTACGAAGATGATTACGGTTACGGTGATGATTATGGCTTTGGAGGCGACGATTTAGATTTAGGTGCGGTAGAAAAAGTTGAACTACTGCCATCATATGGTCAAAAGCTTTTTATGCTGGAACTGGTAAACGATTATTATGCAAATAAAATTGAACAGGAATATAATAAAACTTTAGCAAAAAGGCAAGAGATTGATAAACAATTTGAAAAAGATCTTGAATCCATACGTGAGAGCGGAACATATAAAAACATGGAAAAGAAAATTCTCGAAAATGATATAGGAGGAGCTAAGGCACTTGCCAAAGAAATCAACAAACTTTCCGGCCAAATGGCTGATTCCCACTTCTATGCATGGAGAGATTTAACCTTGGCTAACTATGAAGGAATAAAGGATCTAATGTATGAATATTGGAAAATATCGGATCAGGTAACAGGCTCTATTTATGATCAAGATGTCTTGGATTATGTTAATCAAATAAGAGAAATAACAGTATACGCTAGTATCATGCCTATTATAACTGACTTTTCCGCGTTACCGACAACTTATGCTTTGGCGGATTATATAGCACCCATTGTAACATCTGATGAAGACCTTTCACAATATAAGCCTGAAGCAGTAAGCCCAATGGAAACACCGAAAAAAAAGAAAAAAGAGTGTGCTATAAAGGGTAAAAAACTATCTGTTACACTGGGACCAGCTTCTTTTGGCGTAACATGTGATACTTGGGAACTTGAGATACTGGAAGGGATAGGCGGAGCAATAAAAAAGAATTTTAAAACAGGGGAGACTGAAATAACAGTTCTTGTAGGGGCCAAAGCCGGTGCAGGAGGTTCAGAAATATCAGGTAAAATTGGTGCGACTATAAAATTTGATGCAGATGGTAATTATACAGGTTGGGGAGCTACCTCCGGTGCAGGTGCAAAAGTTGGAATGGGGCCTCTTGAAGTTTCGGGAGGTGTGGATTTCGGCTCATTAGGTAGCTCGAATTCAACATTGTCCGTAGGTTCTGGAGGAATAGGCACCAATAACGATTAGTTCTAAATCATTTATAATAGAATGTTATATAAACGGCAGCAGGTCTGCCGTTTTGTTATTCAGTCTTATAAAAATACGTCTTTATACATAAAAAGTGCATAATTATATATTGACAAATGTATATAATTGAGTTAACGGGTACCGTCAAGATTTTTTTCGCGGTAGTATCCCGAATTTTGTGTAAACTCCAAATACGGGGTAAAATAGAGCAAAAATATTATTTGAGAGGGCGGTCAAATGACCGCCTCTCATGTTTACAACATAACTGAAATACCGGTTGCATGTCAAGAGCGGCTGCGGAGCAGCCGTGTATTTCTCCTTGACAGAAGACCGTCCTTTCGGTTATTCAGGCATCCGATCAGCGTAGAAAATCTCAAGCTGGGAATGTATAATACTCCAGTCCTGCCGCCTCCCAGTCCACTTTTTTGTTATGTCCATGGTAACTAAATAAAGTATTTTGAAAAGACTATCATCCGTTGGAAATACGGACTTGGATTTAGTTACTTTCCGAAGCTGTCGGTTGAATCCTTCAATTGCATTCGTTGTATAAATCAAACGACGGATCTCCTGCGGGAACTTAAAATATGTGCTCAAATTGGCCCAGTTGCTTTGCCAGGAGATAGATATTTTCGGATATTTTTTGTCCCATTTCTCTGCAAAATTGTCCAGAGCGGTCAGGGCTGTCTGTTCATCTACAGCAGAATAGACGGCCTTCAAATCGGCCATAAGGGCTTTAAGATCCTTGTAGGATACATATTTCGTAGAATTGCGTATCTGGTGAATAATGCAGTTCTGAATATCTGTCTTCGGGAAGACAGCTTCTATGGCGGAAGAAAATCCGGTTAGATTGTCCGTACAAGCGATGAAAATATCCTGTACTCCGCGATTTCGAAGACTGTTCAGTACGGATGCCCAGAATTTCGCGCTTTCATTCTCGCCGATCCACATACCGAGAACATCTTTCTTCCCTTCCAGATCTATACCAATGGCTATGTATACTGCTTTTTTGACCACCTGTCCTTCACTGCGAACATGGTAGTGGATGGCATCCATAAACACCACTGCGTAAACTGCTTCCAATGGCCTTTGCTGCCATTCTTTGGCCAGGGGAAGAACTTTGTCAGTTATACGGCTTACTGTTGTGTCAGAAACATCAAGACCATAAATATCTTTGATATGTGTTTCAATGTCCCCTGTGGTCATACCCTTGGCGTACATTGATAGAATCTTCTCTTCCACGTCCTGTGAAATACTCGTTTGGTTCTTTTTCAGAAGCTGCGGTTCAAACTCACCCTTGCGGTCGCGAGGAACCGAAATATCCACCTCGCCAAAACTGGTACGCAAAGTCTTACTGCTATGCCCGTTCCGGCTGTTGTCGGTGTCCTTGTTTTTGTAATCATACTTGCTGTATCCCAATTTTTCGTCTAGTTCCGCATCCAGACCGTTCTCCATAAACTCTGCTATAGTTTCTTTAAACAGGTTTTGAATGTCTTCCATACTGCCAACATTACTCATTTGCAGTAGTTCGCGGATTTTTTCTCTCCGCGCGTTTTCTTCCGGGGTACGATTCCTTCTTGTCATAAATTAAACCTCCATTATGGTGCTTCCATTCTACACCGTAATGGAGGTTTACACAATTTTCGGGACAGTCTCATTAGCTTAATTGATTTTATTGCAGAGTGTCTCTAAATGATAACGAATAACTTCCTTCACCTTTTCTGGAGAGTATACATCAGGTCTTAATAAAGCATGAATTGACAATCCCTCTATTAATGCCGTTAACCTACTCTTTTCTAATTCTGCATTCATTGAATCTGATAATACGCCTTTTAGAGCTAAGATTTCAATCATTGAATTTGCTAATTCATATGTACCGTCCGTCATTTCATCTTTTTTGTCCTTTATTGTATCACTTGTAAGTGAACGTAATGCAAGAATCCACCAAACGCTCGTTTCAATTTTCTTTTCTTCATCTATTGGTACTAGCTCTAATAAAACTTCTTCTACTGCCTGCACTGGGTTTTCTGACCATTCTTTATTTTGAGAACGTTTTTTCCCTTCTTCTAAGTAGTAATTCATAATAAATAATAACATTTCATCTTGAGTTGAAAAATAATGTCTTAACGCACCAGAAGACATCCCTGCCTCAGCTGCAACTCTTCGTATAGACGCTTTCTCAACCCCTTCTTTCCTAATAATATTCCATGCAGCCTCAGCAATTTGTTTGCGCTTTTCATCATGATCAACAATTTTTGGCATTATAAAAATCACTTCCTTTATTTAGCACAGTGTGTTATTATCTTTTTATAGCACGATGTGTTAAATAGATAATACCACAACATTTAAAGGAGGACTAGTTTGTTTGATCGAAACTATTGAAGCATTGATGCCTTCTTCATCATTAGACATTTCTTCAGCATTATTGATTATTTCTTTGTGTGCTTTAATTGATATTTTAAGTCCCGGTGTACTGACTGTAACAGCCTATTTATTACTGACACAACCGAATCAGTTATCTTCTCGTTTATTTGTGTTTTTATTCATCACGCAGTTAGGCTATTTCATCACGGGTTTATTACTCTACTTTGGTGGAAATTCATTATTGAAGAGAATAGAACAATTGTCTCAGTTTGACTTTATCAATTGGTTTTATATCCTACTTGGAGCAGTTCTTGTTCTAATAAGCTTCAGTAAACCAAAAGAGACTACAAAAAAACGTTTAATTTCATTTATCCCCAAAAATACAACAATTAAAGGGATGATTATACTAGGAATCATTGTTTTCCTAATTGAATTTGTAACGGCATTGCCTTACTTTTATTCAATCTTTTTAATGAATCATCAAACAATTGAGACTACACCTGCTATCTTAATAATAATTGGATACAATCTAGTAATGGTGCTTCCTTCTCTATTACTGTTAGGGGTTAATGTTATATTTAAAGAAAGATTGCAACAATTTCTTATTAAAATCAGGTCAAAATTAAATGAAGCTCCAATCTCTTCACTCTTGGTAGCGACAGGAGTCATAGGTGCAGTTTTTTTTAATATCGGTCTTAGAGGCATATTAAATTAGAAAAAATATTAAAGAGGTGTTCATCATGAAAGAAATTATCAGTGGTCTCAGTCTACTTTTTATTATTCAGGGAATAGGCGGATTAATCAATCATTTGACTAATGGGGGAAAAAGTTGGTTTTTAGTAAATTATATTGATGCGTTTCAAGGGTTTGAAATCGTTTTGGACATTGTATTTATTGCAGTTGGTGGAATCATAGCTTTAGCCACTCGTAAAATAACATCAAGTAAAAGCAATAAGTGAATGATGTAAAATAAAAAATACAGAGTGAGAATTTCTCGCTCTGTATTTTTTATTTTAATTGATTCTCCTCGAGGCTCTACCAACCTTACTCATCTAGGTCATAGATAAAATATGATACCAAAATGATTGTTTTCCTCTTCTCTTATTAGCTCCAAATCCTATAGGCCTATTACAGTTTACGTTACCATTTTTTGTTCATCAATCTAGTCCGTTTGTAAAAGTAGAAAATTACTGAATCAGCTTTTAAATCTATTTTACATACACAAATTTCGAACAAAAATCCGGATGTATAATTTATTTTTTCAAAATCCTCAACATTCATTACCTCCTGTGGCTATTAGGTAGAGGGGTTTCCTCTCTGACTATATTGCAGGAGGTAATTCGTATGGACGAATTAGTAAAAATCAATTATGAAAATCAACGACCAACCGTACTCGGTCGTGATTTACATGAAGCCTTGGAAGTAAAGACCGCTTATAAAGACTGGTTTCCAAGAATGTGTGAGTACGGATTTGAGGAAGGGTCAGACTTTAGCTCATTTTTGAGCGAAAGTACTGGAGGCAGACCAAGCATAGACCATCAGTTAACAATTGATATGGCAAAAGAGCTATGCATGATACAGCGTACTCCAAAAGGAAAACAATGCCGCGGGTACTTTCTTGAAATTGAAAGACGATGGAACTCTCCAGAGGCAATCATGGCAAGGGCATTACAGTTTGCCAATCAGCAACTAAATCAAGTAAGGAATCAAAATAAATTACTTGAAGGTACGATTGCTGTTCAGAATCAGCAGATTGCGGAAATGAAACCGAAAGTCTCCTATTATGATGTAGTTCTAAATTGCAAAGACCTCATTTCTACATCAGCAATTGCCAAAGATTACGGCAAGTCAGCTATTTGGATGAACCGCTATCTTAATAAAAAGGGCATCCAATTTAAACAAGGTGGTATCTGGCTTTTATATCAGAAGTATGCAGAAAAAGGCTATACCAGCACCAAGACACATAGCTACATCGGTAGTAACGGTGAACTGCATACAAAAGTCCATACATATTGGACTCAAAAAGGCAGACTCTTCATTTACGAACTGTTGAAGGCAGATGGTATTTTGCCGCAGATAGAAATGGAGGGTGTGTAATGGGAATTGATAAATTCAATCATGAAGGATACCATGACCCAACTCCCCATGAGGCACTGACCAACATAATAAGAAAGAAAAAGGCAGAGAAAAAATCTGCCTTTAAGCCACTTGTATATATTTGTTCTCCCTATTCCGGTGATGTAGAAGGAAACATTAAAAAGGCTCGCAGTTTTTGCAGGTTTGCATTAGACCAAAACTGTATTCCGATTGCTCCCCACCTTATGTTTCCACAGTTTATGGATGATGAAAATCCAAAGGAACGGGAACTTGCCATATTTATGGACATCGTGCTTATGGGCAAATGCTCCGAGGTTTGGGTGCTAGGCAATACCATCTCAAGCGGGATGGCAAGGGAGATTGAAGTAGCCAAGAAACGCAGACAAACGGTCAGATATTTTAGTCCGGAGCATGAGGAGGTCGAAAGCTTATGAAAATCGCTGTGGGCAACAGCCGGATGGACAAGAAATGGAAAAACAAAGATATCTCGTGGGAGGATTTTTGTGCCCGTGTAAAGACAACACAACGTACTACGGAAACAGTAGAAGAATATCGGAAATTAAAAAGAGGCCAACAAGATGATATCAAAGATGTGGGTGGTTTTGTCGGAGGGCATTTAAAAGGGGGAAGGCGAAAGAAGGGCAATGTTTTATGCCGTTCTTTGCTTACCCTAGATATGGATTACGGTAGACCAGATATCTGGGAACAAATCAGTATGCTTTTTGATTTCAAATGCTGTGTTTATTCCACCCATAAGCACACACCGGAAAATCCAAGACTTAGGCTAATCGTTCCTCTCGCTCGTGAAATCAGCGAAGAAGAATACGCAGCCGTTGGACGTATGGTGGCAAAAGAAATCGGCATAGATCTTTTCGATGATACGACTTATGAAGCCCATCGCCTTATGTATTGGCCATCCACTTCCTCTAATGGTGAATTCGTCTATGAAGAGCAGGATGGAGAACTGCTTGACCCTGATGTTTATCTTTCAAAATATCAAAACTGGCGGGATACATCAACTTGGCCAGTATCAAGCAGGCAGTCTGAAGTTATAAATCGCAGTCTTAAAGAGCAAGCAGACCCACTTTTAAAGGAAGGTGTGGTAGGAACATTCTGTCGTGCCTACTCCGTTCGTGAAGCAATTGAGAAATTCTTAGGTGCAGTTTATGCACCTTCTACTATGGAAGGGCGATACGATTATATTCCAGCTGATAGTAGTGCCGGTGTGATTATCTATGATGATAAATTCGCATACAGCCACCATGCTACAGACCCAGCAAGTGGATTACTCCTCAATGCTTTTGATCTCGTTCGTATTCATAAATTCGGTTCTTTAGATGATAAAGCTTCTACCACTACAGCTCCTGGTAAGATGCCATCTTTTGTGGCAATGTGCGAGTTTGCTATAAAAGATGAAAGAGTAAAAGCTGAGTTTGCTAAGGAGAGACAGGCACAGGCTGAAGAGGAGTTTAGTGATGAGGATTGGCAGACAGCTTTGGAATTGGATAAGCAAGGCCGAATAAAAGACACACTGGACAACATCGTTTTGATTATTCGGCATGATAAGGAATTACAGCATATCGCTTTTAATTGCCACCGTGATGGTATTGATGCCAAAGGTGGTCTGCCTTGGGAACAGATCAAGGCGGGTTGGAATGATTCAGATAATGCACTTCTTAAAGTATATTTAAGCAGCAAATACGGAGTCTATTCACCTACCAAGACCAAGGATGCTGTGTTAGCGGTAGCGGCTGAACGAGCCTACCATCCTGTTAAGGAGTATCTGGACTCCCTGCCAAAATGGGATGGAATTAGTCGAGTAGATAATCTATTAATTGATTATTTCGGTGCAACAGATAATTCCTATACAAAAGCAGTCATCCGCAAAACGATGGTTGCAGCGGTAGCCCGCATTTATAGACCAGGCACAAAGTTTGATAGTGTCCTTATCTTAAACGGCCCTCAAGGTATTGGTAAGTCAACCTTCTTTGCAAAACTTGCTGGAGATTGGTTTTCAGATAGTTTGACCATTACGGACATGAAAGATAAATCTGGAGCTGAGAAACTTCAGGGATATTGGTTATTGGAACTGGGTGAGCTTGCTGGTATGCGTAAAACGGATGTGGAAATTGTGAAGTCTTTTATTTCGAGGGCAGATGATAAGTACCGAGCTAGTTATGGAGTCAATGTGGAAAGCCATCCCCGTCAATGTGTGATTGTCGGTTCTACCAATGCAGAAAGCGGGTTTCTTCGGGATATAACTGGCAATCGAAGATTCTGGCCAGTCCGTATTAGCGGTAATGGTAAAAAGAAAGCTTGGCAGATGACTAAAGAGGAAGTACAGCAGATTTGGGCAGAGACACTAGTGCTTTATGAGAAGGGAGAAAAACTCTACCTTGAAGGTGATGATGCATCCATGGCAACTAGTGAGCAGGCAGATGCCATGGAAACAGATGAACGAGAAGGATTGGTTCGTACCTATCTGGATACTCTTTTGCCGGATGATTGGGACACTATGTCTTTATACGAGCGTAGAAATTTCCTCGGCGGTAGCGAATTTGGCGGCGGCACCCGTGTTGGAACAGTAAAAAGAACCCTTGTCTGCAATATGGAGATTTGGTGTGAATGTTTTGGAAAAGATGCATCCTCAATGAGAACATCTGATTCTTATGCCATCGGTGCCATTATGAGAAAGATCAGTGGGTGGAACAAGTACACCGGGAACAAGAACGGAACAATCAATTTTCCTATCTATGGAAAGCAACGAGCTTATTCCCGAGCCGAGGAACAAAGCTAGTTGTACCTTACCTTGTTCTCATACTGGTTCTTTCCCCAAAGCTAGTAATCAAAAGGAAAATCTACGGTTCGGAACAAGTGGAACAAGAAGTATCCTATTTATTTATAAATAGTAAAAAAGAAGAAAGTGTAGCCTGTGCATACACGCATACGCGCGCGTATAGGAAAAATGGGTCAAAGTTGTTTTCTTGTTCCGAGCCTTTTTATATGGGAGGTATTTATGCTTGAAAAATATATCGAAAAGAAACTGGTGGCTGAGGTAAAAAAGATAGGAGGCATTGCAGCAAAGTTTATTAGCCCAGGTTTGGATGGGATGCCAGACCGCCTAGTGCTTTTACCACTTGGAAAGATGGCATTTGTGGAATTAAAGGCTCCCAGAAAGAAACCTCGTCCACTACAGATTAGAAGAATAAAGCAATTACAAAAATTAGGCTTCACCTGCTATGTCATTGACGATGTTGAGCAGATTGGAGGGATACTCGATGAAATACAATCCTCATAAATATCAAACATATGTTACGAATTTCATACTTGAGCATCCCATAGCAGCGGTGTTTTTAGAGATGGGTCTTGGCAAAAGCGTAATCACTTTAACTGCTATATTTGATTTATGTCTTGATCGTTTTGAAATTGGAAAGGTTCTGGTCATTGCCCCTCTAAGGGTAGCAAGGGATACTTGGCCAGCTGAGATAAACAAATGGGAGCATTTAAAAGGACTGGAGTATTCAGTGGCTATTGGAACAGAACAGGAGCGGTTAGCAGCTCTTAGGAAACCAGCAAGTGTCTATCTTATAAACAGAGAAAATGTTGACTGGTTAGTAAACAAAAGTGGCATTCCTTTTGATTATGACATGGTGGTCATTGATGAATTGTCATCTTTTAAGTCCTATGGAGCAAAAAGATTTAAGAGTTTACTAAAAGTCAGACCTAGGGCAAAACGTATCGTGGGTCTTACAGGTACTCCATCCAGTAACGGGTTAATGGATTTGTGGGCAGAGTTTCGTATTCTCGACATGGGTAAAAGACTCGGCAGATACATAACTCACTACCGCAATTCCTTCTTTACTCCAGATAAACGTAATCAGCAGATTGTATTTTCATATAAACCGTTACCTGGGGCAGAAGATGCCATATATCGACTAATTTCAGATATTACCATTTCAATGAAGTCGGTTGATTTTCTAAAAATGCCAGAATGCGTGATAAATGAAGTGTCGGTGTATCTAAATGATAAAGAACAATCAGTATACGATCACTTTCGTGAAGAGATGGTTCTTGAGCTTGCCAATGAGGAGATTGATGCCATGAATGCAGCAGTCCTTTCAGGCAAACTCCTGCAAATGGCAAACGGTGCTGTCTATGATGATGATAAAAATACTCATATTATCCATGACCGCAAGCTGGATGCTCTTGAAGATTTAATCGAAGGTGCAAACGGCAAACCTGTTCTTATTGCATATTGGTATAATCACGATTTAGAGCGTATTAAAGCAAGATTTAATGTTAGAGAAATTAAAACATCCAAGGATATCAAAGACTGGAACAACGGTGATATTTCTGTGGCGGTTATCCATCCCGCATCAGCAGGACACGGTCTCAATTTACAAAGTGGTGGTTCAACACTTATTTGGTTTGGTCTTACTTGGAGTCTGGAGCTCTATCAGCAAACAAATGCAAGACTTTGGAGACAAGGACAAAATGAAACGGTGGTTATCCATCACATTGTTACTAAAGGCACGATTGATGAAGATGTGATGAGAGCTTTGAAACGAAAGGAAAAGACACAGTCCGATCTTATAAATGCTGTCAAAGCAAATCTGGGGAAAGCGAGGGGTGTTGTATGATGGATGCATTTGAAAAACTGGCAAATGCCATTATTCTACAGGCGGTCAAGGATTATCGTTTTGCTCTGAAAAGACTAGCAAAATACCCCCGCAATGATTCTGCTAGATATACGAAAGGTGAGATTGAGCGTTTCTTTCATTCAGGGTATTTCACTACCCTGACATCTCTCGATCCTGAGATGCTAATTCAAAAGCTACATGAGGAGGTGGTGCGATGACGGCAAAGGAATTCTTGAAACAAGCTTATCGCTTAAATGAGCTGATTAATTCCGATCTTGAGGAGTTGCAAAATCTAAGGGAACTCTCAAGAAGTGTTTCATCTCCTGTTCTTGAGGAAAAAGTCAGTAAAACAAAAAGTACTGATCCACCTTTTGAAAAATACGTGATTAGAATAGTAGATTTGGAGAAGCAGATACAACAAGAGGTGGAACGTTTAATAAAGCTTAAGTCAGATATTCGTGAAGCGATTAACCAGATGGAAAACGTGGATGAAAAGCTGCTTCTTCGCTACCGCTACATTAACTTTCTTAACTGGGAAGAAATTTGTGTCAACCTTAATGTTTCTATGAGAACAGTGCATAGACTTCACTCATCAGCCTTGCAGCATTTAAAGGTGCCTAAATAAAAGTTGGCACACTTTGGCACAGGTTGGCATGCGATGACACTGTTTGTCCGTAGTGAAAGTTATATAATGGTAGTATGGAATATTAGCAAACAGAAGCCTTCACGGGAGCATTTCTCCTGCGAGGGCTTTTTCTATGGGCAAAAGGAGGTGTAGTATGCCAAGGAAACCTAAGCGACCATGCTCTTACCCTGGTTGTCCAGAGCTGACTGACAGACGTTTTTGTGAAGAACATGCTAAAAAGGAAGCCGCACGGTATGAAAAGTATGACCGCGATCCAGCAACTCGTAAGCGATATGGTCGTGCATGGAAAAGAATACGTGATCGCTACATTGCGGCTCATCCTCTTTGCGAGGAGTGTAAACGACAAGGAAAGCTGACCCCAGCAACCGAGGTGCATCACATTCTTCCTCTAGCAAGAGGTGGAACCCATGATAGAAGCAATCTGATGTCCCTTTGTACTTCTTGTCACTCTGCCATCACTGCAAAAGATGGAGACCGTTGGGGAACCCGATAGGGGGGAGTCAAATCTCCACAGCTTTTTAGATGTGCAACGGGCGTGGGGTAACGCGTGAAAATTCGCGGTTTCAAACAGGGTAATAGACCCATCGACGAA
>ENA-UPSA01001882-UPSA01001882.1-bioreactor-metagenome-genome-assembly--contig:-NODE-1882-length-17331-cov-5.515281_pt1 | contig 17331 bp, 16 predicted proteins | sample MGYA00238183_ERZ773288 | MGnify/ENA primary metagenome ERZ773288 (study PRJEB29028, sample SAMN07631243) | bioreactor metagenome | isolation source: Switchgrass digestor | place: USA: Dartmouth... | reverse complement strand
CTAACGGAAACAAGATTTCGGGAACCCAAAGTACACCACTTGACGGGACATGATCGACCAGCGGCGCGGGTCTGAGTCACAGTGCCTCCACGCCTCAGGCGCACGATGCCCCGTCCCACCGCCCACGCCACAGCCCGTCCAGGCCCATCAAGGCGACCCCATGGCCCTAATAGCCCAGCTGCACCGGCAGGTAACGGATCACCGTCCCCGGTTCCGGCAGGTCCGAACCGGCCGCCCCGGTCCCCCTATTTTGCGCCACGCCCACCCCCTATTCGTCCCATCCTCGATATTGCGAGGCACCCGCCGGGCAAACCTACTTTCGAATCAGAGGCACTCCTCCACTTCCAGCGAACTACTTAATCAACTCCACCCCGATAGGAGGTCGGGACCATGCGCCAGCAGATCCTCTCCCTCGTCTCCGCCGTGATGCCCACCGTCATCGCCACCCGCCGGGACCTCCACATGCACCCCGAACTCGGCCACATGGAGTTCCGCACCGCCAGCAAGGTCGCCCGGCGCCTGAAGGACCTCGGCTTCGCCGTAAAGGTCGGCCGGGAGGTCATGAACCCGGACGCCCTGCTCGGCCTCCCCAGCGCCGAAGAACTGGAGGCCGCGTACCAGCGGGCCGAATCCGAGGGGGCCGACCCCGAGTTCCTGCCCCTGCTGCGCGGGGGCCTGACGGGCGTGGTCGGCGAGTGGCGCACCGGGCGCCCGGGCCCGACCCTGGCGATGCGGTTCGACATGGACTGCATCCCCGTCGCCGAGAGCACCGATCCTGACCACATCCCGCACATCGAAGGCTTCGCCTCCCGCCACCCCGGCGAGACCCATGCCTGCGGCCACGACGGCCACACCGCCATCGGCCTGGGCGTCGCCGAGATCATCACGCAGATCGCCGACCAGCTCTGCGGCACCATCCGCCTCATCTTCCAGCCGGCTGAGGAGGGCTGTCGCGGCGCCAACCCGATGGCCGAGGCCGGCGTCGTCGACGACGTGGACTATCTCCTCGCCTCGCACCTGGGATGCGGCGTGCCTTCGGGCCACCTCTACACCCGCATCGACGGGCTCCTCGCCTCCACCAAGTTCGACGTGACCTTCAAGGGCGTCCCGGCCCACGCCGGCGCCACCCCCCACGACGGGCGTAACGCCGTGCTGGCGATGGCCCAGGCGATTCAGGGACTCTACGCCATCTCCCGTCACGGAGAGGGCACCTCCCGGGTCAACGTGGGCGTCGTCAGGGGCGGCACCGGCCGCAACGTCATCCCCGCCGAGGCCTACATGCAGGTGGAGGTGCGCGGCGCCACCGACGACATCCTGCAGTACATGGAAAACCGGGCCCGGAAAGTGGTCGAGGGCGCCGCCATCGCACAGGAGGTCGACTACGCCATCTCCGTGCAGGGCCGCGGGCTCAGTTCCAATAACAGCGCCGAGCTGGCCGCGCTGATCGCCGAGGAGGCGGCGCACATCCCCGGCCTTACCGTTCACAACCAGGGGCACATCACCGGCGGCAGCGACGACTTCACCGTCCTCGCCGCCCGGGCCGCCCGGCACGGGGCCCAGACGCTCTACATGGCCCAGGGCACAACCCACAAGGCCGGCCACCACACCCCCCGCTTCGACATCGTCGAGGCGGACCTGGAGCACGCCGTGGCCGTCTTCGCCCTGGCCGCCGCCCGCATCTGCGGCGTGAAGTAGAAGAAGCATCGTGAAGACGAGAAGGGGGCGCCGGTGCGCCCCCTTCTCCGTTTTCGGCGTGAGTCCGTGTCCTACCGGATCGCGTGGGACCGGGTCTCCCCCTTCGCGTTAGCTTCCCTCTGTGCCGGCTGCGTGCGGAAACCCCCCCTTCCGCCGCCGGGTTCCGCCCTCCCCGCCGGCCGGCTGCGCCCGGCGCCGCGGCCCGCTGCAGCCCCCACGCTCTAGTCCGCCCGCCAGTCGAGCCGCTTCGCGACCGAGAATCCCGCCGCCAGCAGCCAGGCGCAGAGCAGTCCGACCGGGCCCCAGAAGTGCGGGCCGTAGCTCCCCTGCAGGGCGTCCGTCATCGCCATCGCCGCCTGGCCGATCGGGAAGAGGTAAGACGTGGCCCGCATCAGCGCCGGCATCTTCTCCACCGGTGCCATCACCGGGGAGAGGAAGATCACCACCAGGTAGAGCACGTTGCTGTACAGGTTCACCCGGGCCTGCGTCCGGGCCAGGCTGCCCACGCCGGCGCCGACCAGGGTGAGGCTCGCCGCGGCCAGCAGCGCCGGCGGCACCGCCGCCAGCGTGTTCTGCAGCGGGATCCCCATCTGCCAGGTACCCAGCAGCAGGCTGCACACCATGCCCGGCAGGGCCGAGGGGTCTGCGACCACGTCGTAACCGAAGAGGCGGATCGTGCCGGACGTGGGTCGGCTGAGGCCCGTCAGCTGCTGGATCAGCGTCGTCTTGCCGGCGCCGTTGGGGCCCAGGAGGCCGAAGACCTCACCCTGGTAGATCTCCAGGGAGGTGCCGTCGTTGGCAGGCGGCTGGTCCGGGGCGTAGCGCTTCACCAGGTTCCGCACTTCGTAGGGGAGGGCAGCCATGGTCGCTCCCTCCTTTGTTCTGTCTGTCGTTACATCAAGGCAGACACATTCAGCAAGGCGAATTGTTCGCACACAGAGGTGCGAACCGCCGGACAGTGCGGCCGGGCGTGAGGGCACCCCGCCGGGCCGGGGTTCAGCCTCCCCCGACCTCCCCCGCCAGCCGGTATCGCCCGGTTCGACAGCCTACACCACGCTCTCAACACCGCGTGTGGCCGCGCAAACCAGGCCGGTGCGCTCCTGCAGGGGCACCCGCCGCATCGACGGATGGTTCGCGTGACCGACCACACCGGGCTGTGCTTTCAGCACATTGTTCTGACTAGCGCTAAGAGGGTAATTAGCTTGTAATGCCGAATATGCTGTTCATCCGGTCTATACAACCGTAAGGGGGATGTTCAGCGTGAGTCGGTACCGCCCACTGGCAGCGTTGTGCCTGGTTCTGAGCCTCCTCGTTTCGGCCTGCAGCGGCTCCCCGAGTGCCCCGGGTCCCGCTCCGACCGACACTTCCCCGCCGCCCGCCACGGAGCCTGCCGAGTCCGGTGCCGGCAGCCGTCCTCCCGCCACGGTCTCGGTCTGGTCCTGGCGGGTGCAGGACGAGGAGCTGTGGCAGAAGGTCCAGGAGCGGCTGAACGCCAACGGCGAGAACATCACCATCGAGTTCCGGGGGATCAAGTCGACCGAGTATGACGCGGTCCTGCGGACCGCCATGTCCGGCGGCGATGGACCGGACATCTTCACCTCCCGCGGCGGCGCCGGTACCCGGTCGTACGCGGAGGCCGGCCTGATTGAGCCGCTGGATGCCATCGACCTCTCCGGATTCGACGAGGGCATCCTGCAGCAGGTCTCCTACGAGGGCCAGGTCTACGCCGTACCCTTCGCTGTGCAGACGCTCACGTTCTTCTACAACAAAACGATCTTTGAGGAGAACGGCCTCAGCGAACCCAAGACGTGGGACGAGCTGATGCAGATTATGGAAACCCTCAAGAGCAGGGGCATCACGCCGATTGCCATCGGCGGCAAGGACGGCTACGCCGTCTGCCTCATGGTCGACGTGATCGGCGCCACCTGGCTCGGCGACCAGTGGGCGCAGGACGTCATCGCCGGCCGGACCGACTTCACGGACCCCAAGTTCGTGGACGTGCTGGCCAAGGTCGACTCCCTCAAGCAGTACGCCCAGGATGGCTTCCTCGGCACGGCCCAGCGTGACGCCCGCACCCTCTTCGCCACCGGCCAGACCGCCATGATCATCGACGGCATCTGGGCCGTGAACACCTATTACCTGCAGACCGACCCCGACCTCCAGCTGGGCTCCTTCCTGGCCCCGCCGGCGCGTGAGGGGGACCCGGTGCGGATCTATCCCTATGTAGACGGAGGCTATGCCGTCAACTCCCGGTCTGCGGTGAAGGAGGCCGCACTGCGGGTGGCCGCCTACACCGCCACCGCCGAGTTCGCCCAGATGTACGCCGACCTCTTCGCCGAGATCCCGGGCAACAAGAACGTCACCTTCCCCGCCGATCAGCCCATGCTGGCGAAGGCGGTGCAGCAGATGAACGAGGTGGGCCTGAAGACCCTCTTCCGCATCCGTTCACCGTTCGACAGCGGCACACCGGACATCTCCACCAGCCTGGGCGCCAACATCCAGGGCATGTTCGCCGGTCAGCTCACGCCGCAGCAGGCGGCAGAGAACGTCCAGGCGGATCTCGCCTCCTGGTACCCCGCTTTCCAGAAGTAGCGGAGGGAACGCTTCAGATGTACACAGCACGGAAGGGCCCGGGCCGGTACAGCTACTGGCTGATGCTGGCTCCGGCCCTGGTCCCCTACTTGTTGTTTAAGGTCTATCCGTTCTTCCAGTCGATCTGGCTCAGCCTCTATGAGTGGAACGGCATCCCCGGCTCACCCAGGGTCTGGGTGGGCCTGGAAAACTACGCCCGCTTCCTCTACCAGCCGCCCTTCTCCACCATGTTCTGGCGGGCCCTGCGCCATAACTTCATCGTGTTCGGCCTGCTGCTCGTGTGGTCAACCGGCCTGGGCACACTGCTCGCCTGGATGCTCACGCAGATCCGGCGGGGCGCCGGCTTCTACAAGAGCATCATCTTCATGCCGAACACGGTCTCCCTGGCCGTCACAGGCTTCCTCTGGAGCCTGATGCTGAACCCCCAGTTCGGGGCGGTCAACGCGCTGCTGCGCCGGGTGGGGCTGGGCGCCCTGGCCATGCCCTGGCTGGGCGACAGCCGCCTCGCCCTGCCTACGGTCATCGCGGTGAACGTGTGGCACGGGCTCGGCTTCCCGGTGCTGATCGCCCTGTCCGCGATGCTCTCGGTGCCCAGGGACATCCTGGAGGCGGCCGAGGTGGACGGTGCGGGTCGCGTGGCCCAGTTCTGGAAGATCACCTTTCCGATCATCCTGCCCACCCTGATCAACCTGATGGCGCTCAACTTCACCGGCGCGTTCAGCCTCTTCGAGATCGTCTTCGTCATGCAGGGGGCAGAGGCCGGGCCGTTCTACAGCACCGACCTGCTCGGCACCCTGTTCTACCGCACCGCCTTCGGCGGGACGGGGTCCACTGCGAGCGGCATGGGGCTGGGCGCCGCCCTGGCGGTGGTCATCTTCCTGATCGTCATCCCGGTCTCGCTGCTTGCGAGCCGCATCCGGCAGCGGTTCCAGGTGGAGGTGTAGCCCATGGTCTGGCAGAACCCCCGCCTGCGGTGGTCCGTGATCGGGTTTCACCTGGTGCTCGGGGCGTACACCCTCGTCGTCCTGTTTCCGATCATCACCATGCTGCTGGGGTCGGTGAAGAGCACCCGCGATCTGATCGTGAACCCCTTCGGCTGGCCCGAGACGTTTGTGTGGTCCAACTACCTGCGGGCCTGGAGCGAGGCCAACTTCGCCGTCTACTTCAAGAACAGCCTCTTCGTCACCGCCGCCTCCACGGCCGCTACCCTCCTGGCCGCTTCCATGGCCAGCTTCGTGCTCGCCCGCATCCCGTTCCGGCTCAATACCTTCATCCTGGGCCTCTTCACCGCGGGCCTGGTGGTGCCCAGCCGGCTCTCGATCATCCCCCTCTTCCTGCTAGTGCGGGACCTGGGGCTGATGAACACCCACCTGGCGCTGATCCTGATCTACGTGGGCACCTCCATGCCCTTCGACATCTTCCTGCTCACCACGTTCTTCCGGCAGGTGCCGGTCGAGCTGGCGGAAGCAGCGGTGGTGGAAGGGGCCGGCCTCTGGACCGTCTACTGGCGGATCATGATGCCCCTGGTGCGCCCGGCGCTGGCCACCGTGGCCATCTACGAGGCGCTGGGCGCGTGGAACGACTTCTTCTTCCCGCTGATTTTCCTGCGGGACAACAAACTGATGACCATCCCGGTGGGCCTGAGCGTCTTCTTCGGCGAGTACGCCACTGACTGGCCCACGCTCTTCGCCGCCCTGACGATCTCAATCGTGCCGGTCATCGTGATGTTTGCCTTCATGAGCCGGCAGTTCATCGCCGGGCTCACGCAGGGTGCGATCAAGTAAGCACAGGCGGCAGTCCGCCTGCCGACGGCGACAGCCTCTCCCGCATCAAAGCCCGGCCAGTACACCCCCGCTTCGACCTCGACGGGTCAGACCTGCAGCGCGGCCTGGCCGTCTTCGCCCTGGCAGCCGCCCGCATCTGCGGCGTGAAGTAGAGGAGGCGACAGGAAAATGAAAAGGGGGCGCCAAAGCGTCCCCTTTTCGGTTTCGTCGTGCATCCGCTTCCTTCCGGACCACGCGGGACCGCGGCTTCCCGTTCGCCGTCAGCCCGGACCGCGGTTGCGTGCGGAGACTACTCTCCGGCGGCGCCCCCGTCCGGGCGGCGCTGCCGCCAGACCTTGAGCCCTCCCCCCGCCGCGCCCAGCGCGAGGGCGACCCAGAACCAGAAGCCACCGAATCCGCCCCACGAGAGCATCAGCGCGATCAGGGCCAGACCGAGGAGCCAGTCTTCGACGAGCGCCTTCTTCCGAGGTCCGCCGGCGCCCTCCCTGGTGCCACCAGAACCTTGACCTGTGTGGGTTGGCATGTACGTCCCATCCTTCGACCGAGTGCTGCGAGGCATGTGCGGCGCCTCGTGCTGTGACCACAGTGCGCATCGTGCGGCGCTGCCGGAGTCGCTTCCTTTAGTATTGGGTGGCGGAGACGCAGTTCCCTTCCAGGACCGCCCCATCCGGCGGAGTGCTCTACGATCGAGCACGTTCCGCACTCCGCCGCCGGTGCAACCCGACCGGTGGGGGCGAAGGGCGCAGCCCTCCTTCTCATCTGGCGCGGGGCCGCACCCGGAGCAGGTGCGAGCGCAGGGCCGTGAGCAGCAGCAGGATCGAGAGGCCCAAGAGGTTCAGGGTCAGAATCCGATAGCCTTCCGGGATGCGCATCGCCGCGGCGTGGATGGCGTCGCTGCGGCCCATCGCCAGGATCGTGGAGCCGAGGATGAGCCCGAGGAAGAGCACGTCCCGCCCCCAGGCGAAGACGGCCGGGCTGACCCGCCGGCCGGTAATCCCCTCGTAGAGGCAGGCCAGGGCGCCGAAGCCGTCCAGACCAGGGAACGGCATGAGGTTGAAGGTGGCCAGCACGAGCTGAACCGTCACGAAGCCGAACGCCACGTCTTCCCATCCGAACGGCTGCTGCAAGGCCCCGCCCATGGCCGCCAGGGATCCGGTGCCGGTGGGGCCGAGGCCCATGACCAGCGTCGGGATGAAGTTCACCACCATCGCGCCGAACCCCGCGATGAGCCCGTCGAGGAGGCGCCCGGCCGCGGCGACGGCGTGGAGCGCCGCCATGCCAGGGCCGTGGCCCGCCTGCCAGGCCTGGTACCCAAAGAGACCGGCCGCCCCCGCGAGGCCCAGGACCAGGTTGGCCGCCGGGCCGGCCAGGTAGACGAGGAGATTCCGCCACCACCCCGCCTCGCTCGCCAGGCGTTCATCTGCTTCCACCTGGGCTCCCACCGGCAGCAGACCCACCTCACAGGGAACGTTCCGCCAGATGAACCGCAGCAGCGCGGGGCCCAGGAACAGCCGGGCGCGGCGGGGCGGGAAGCCCGCCTCCTCCATGAGCCACCAGTGGCCCAGTTCGTGTACGACGAAGGCGACGGGCAGGCCGATGGCCATGCCGATCCACCATCCCATGGGGCGTCCTCCCTTGGCAAGGTCTGGTGGAGCGTATGAGGGGCTTCACAGAACTAGAACAATCCTCTGGGGGCTCCACTCTGCTACTAGCTTTGACCGCACGGCTGCCCGCCATAACGTGGTGCGGCCCTGGCCCCGGGCCGCAGTCAGAGCTCTCCTCAGCCCCGGTAGCAGGAGTTGGAAATTTCAGCACCGAACCGCTCGGTATAGAACACATCCAAGCTCAAGACACGGGGGTGACCGCTGTGCCGCGTCGAGTCGCCCTGATCAGCTGCACCAAGACCAAGACCAGTTATCCGGCTCCGGCAAGGGAGCTGTATGGCGCGTCGCCGCTCTTCCGCAAGGCCCTGGCCTACGTGGAGCCGCGGGTGGACGAGGTGCTGGTGCTGTCGGCCAAGCACGGCCTCGTCACGCTAGACCAGCCGCTGGAACCGTACGAGCAGACCCTCAAGGCCATGGGAACCGCGGAAAGGCGATTATGGGCCGAGCGGGTCTTCCGGCAGATCCGGGAGCACTTCGGCGGGTCCCTTGAGGACATCACCTTCGAGTTCCACACGGGCACGGAGTACCGTGCCGATCTCGAAGGACTGCTCACCAGAGCCGGAGCGACGTGCACCTGCCCCGTCGAAGGGCTGGGCATCGGCGAGCGGATGAGTTTCTACGACAGCGGGGGCCTGGTGCTCCGAGCAAAGACGCAGGGCGAGCGGCGGATGCAGCCTCCGGCCGGACCTCGGGCGAGTGTCCCCGCTGAGCCTGAGGCCAGGCCCCGGTCGGCGCCCTGGGTGCGGATTCCCTTCGAAGTCGTCTGGGGGCGGATCGTGGCCCACGCCGGTGAGCCGTTCTACCTGATCCGCGGCGGGGAGTTCCACTACAGGGTGACCGGGCACACCCTGCACCTGGACCGGACCAGCCAGATGATCCCGTACTCCCAGCTGGAGCAGGCCTGTCAGCTGGTACCCCTGAAAAACACCACCTCCGTCCAACACCTGCGGGCACCGGCATATCTCTATGCCATCCTGATGGATCCGCGCATCAGGCAGTCAGACTGGTGAGGAGAGCCGCGTCTGCCTCGCAGAACCGGGCAGGCCGGGCCTGCTTGCTGCAGAGAATGGCTTGTGATCGGCAGAAGGGCGCCACGAGACGGTGCGAGTCGCGAGTCGACCGTGGCCCGGTGCGTACCGGTCCACGGTTTTTCGTACGCTTCGCCTGACGCCCACCGGCGTCTACTGTAGCCTGAGACAGCGGCAAGGATCACGCCAGTGGCTGCAGCACCCGCTGCCGGAACCGCACCCTTCAGACAGTGCACATGCGGTGTTCGGGACGGTCCCACTCACCCGAGGTCTCTTGGGCAGGAATATCCCACTCTTCGCGGAATTCCGTCACATCAACCCGCGAGGAGGGACCCCCATGGATCTGCTCGCCGGCCTCGAGGCCCAGCTCAGGCCCTACCGGGACCGCTTCCCCTCCCACCGCCGCCTGCCCGCGAAGGGCCGGCCCCGCGCGGAGATCCTCGCCGAGGTCGCCGCCATGCAGGAGGCCGAGGCGCCGCGGTGGCGGGAAGGTTACGCCTCCGGCGCCGTCTACCACGGCGACGAGGAGCACATCGCCTTTCTGAGCCAGGTCTACGCCCTCCAGTCCCAGTCCAACCCCCTCCACCCCGACCTCTGGCCCAGCGCGGCCAAGTTCGAGGCGGAGGTGGTCGCCATGACCGCCCGCATGCTGAACGGCCCCGACTCCGCCTGCGGCACCGTCACCTCCGGCGGCACTGAGTCGCTGCTGCTGGCCATGAAGACCTACCGGGACTGGGCCCGGGCGACCAGGGGCATCACCGAGCCCGAGGCGGTGGTGCCTGCAAGCGCCCACGCCGCGTTCGACAAGGCCGCCCAGTACTTCGGCATCCGACTCATCCGCACGCCGATGGGCCCCGACTGCCGCGCCGACGTGCGGGCCATGCGGGAGGCCATCACGCCCAATACCGTCGTCGTCGCGGGGTCGGCGCCGGGCTTTCCCCACGGCGTCGTCGACCCCATCCCCGAAATCGCCGCCCTGGCCAAGGAGCACGGCATCGGCTGCCACGTGGACGCCTGCCTCGGCGGCTTCGTCCTCCCCTGGGCGGAGCGGCTGGGCTACCCGGTGCCCCCCTTTGACTTCCGAATGGAAGGCGTCACCTCCATCTCCGCGGACACCCACAAGTACGGCTACGGCGCCAAGGGGACCTCCGTCCTCCTCTATCGCACCCCCGAACTGCTGCACCACCAGTACTTCACCGTCGCCGACTGGCCCGGCGGCCTCTACTTCTCCCCCACCCTCGCCGGCAGCCGGCCCGGGGCGCTGGTGGCCACTGCCTGGGCCGCGATGCTGGCCATGGGCGAGGAGGGCTACCTGGAGGCCACCCGGCGCATCCTGGCGGCGGCCGACCGACTGAAGAAGGGCATCCGGCAGATCCCCGACCTGCAAGTCCTGGGTGACCCGCTCTGGGTGATCGCCGTGGCTTCGGACCGCCTCAACATCTACCAGGTAATGCAGGAGATGGCCGAGCGGGGCTGGGTCCTGAACGGCCTGCACCGGCCGCCGGCTTTCCACCTCGCCGTCACGCTGCGCCACACCCAGCCCGGCGTGGTGGACCGCTTCCTCGCCGACCTCGAGGTCGCCGTCAAGGCCGTTGCCGCCAATCCCGAGAAGCAGACCGGCCTCGCCCCCATCTACGGCATGGCGGCCGCCGCCCCGCCCGACCTGGTCCGCCAGGTGCTCACCGGCTACATCGACCTGCTCTACAGGGTGTGAGCCATGGCGGAGCGGTATGTTCTGGCCTTCGACCTGGGCACATCGGCCCTGAAGGCGGCCCTGGTCTCCTTCATGGGCCGGGTCGCCGCCCTGGAGAGCGTGCCGGTCCGGCTGCACCTGCTGCCCGGCGGCGGGGCGGAGCAGGACCCTTCCGAGTGGTGGGCCGCCCTGGTGGCCGCGGCGCGCCGGCTTTTGGCCCGGGGCGTCGCCCGCCCGGACCAGGTGGCCGCCATCTGCTGCACCGCCCAGTGGTCGGCAACGGTGGCCGTGGACCGGAGCGGCCGCCCCCTGATGCGGGCGATCAGCTGGATGGACACCCGCGGCGCGCCGGACGTCGCCCGGCTCACCGGCGGGCCCATCTCCATCTCCGGCTACGGCGTCGACAAGCTGTGGCGCTGGGTCCGGCGCACCGGCGGCATCCCCGGCCGGGCGGGCAAGGACTCCCTCGCCCACATCCTCTACATCCGTCGGGCCCGCCCCGACGTCTACGCCGCCACGCACAAGTTCCTGGAGCCCAAGGATTACCTGAACCTCCGCCTCACCGGCGAGTTCGCCTCCACCTACGAGGCCATGACGCTCCACTGGGTCACCGACAACCGGGACCCCTACCGCATCCGCTACGACCCCGACCTGCTCGCCGCCGCCGGACTCGACCGGTCGCAGCTGCCCGACCTGCTGCCGGCCACGGCGGTGCTCGGCCGCCTCCGGCCCGCCGTGGCCGAGGAACTGGGGCTGAGGCCCGATACCCACGTGGTGGCGGGGACCCCGGACATCCACGCGGCGGCCATCGGCTCCGGAGCGACGCGGGACCTGGAGCCGCACCTCTACGTGGGCACCTCCGCCTGGATCTCGGCCCACGTGCCTTATCTGAAGACCGACCTCCTGCACAACATGGCCTCCATCCCCGCTGCCATCCTGGGGCGGTACCTGATCGCCAACGAGCAGGAGGCCGCCGGCGCGTGCCTGCTGCACGTGCGGGATCTGCTGACAGAGCCGTGCCCGGCCGCGAGTGCAGGTCCGGATGCGACCCTTCCGGATGCCCGTCCAGGGCACCCGGCAGGCGCCGCGGCGGAGCGCCCCGCCGTTGCGGACCCGGGCCCCCTCGCCGGCTCCGGCGCCGCCTCCTTGCCACCTGTAGGCGCCCACCCGGGCCCCGCACAGGTGCCCGACGGAGCCCTGGAGCGGCTGCTCGCCCTGGCCGCCGCGGTCCCGCCCGGCAGCGACGGGCTCCTCTTCACCCCCTGGCTGTACGGGGAGCGCACCCCGGTGGAGGACCCGTGGGTCCGGGGCGGCTTCCACAACCTCTCCCTGCGGACCACCCGGGGCCACCTGGTGCGGGCGGTGCTGGAGGGGGTCGCCTGCAACGCCCGCTGGCTGCTGGGGGCCGTAGAGTCCTTCGCGCGGCGGCGGATGGAGCCGCTGCGGATCATCGGGGGCGGGGCCCGGTCGCCGCTCTGGTGCCAGATCTTCGCCGACGTGCTGAACCGGGTGGTCCAGCAGGTGGACCGCCCCGTGGAAGCGAACGTGCGGGGCGCCGGGCTCCTGGCGCTGGTGGGCCTGGGCGAGCTGGGCTTCGGCGACATCCCGGACCTGGTGGCCGTCGCCCGCACCTTCGAACCGGACCCGGCGCACCGCCGGACCTATGATGAACTCTTCGCCGCCTTCGTGGCCATCTACCGACGGAACCGGGGGCTGTACGCCCGGCTGAACCGAAGGGCGGCCGCACCCTGAACGCGGGCGCACGGGCCGCCAGAGGTGAGGCGAGGGGAGAACAAGACGGGGTAGCCCGCAGGGGGCTACCCCGGTGCTGCTTTCGAAGGCACTCAGTCCAGGTCCGCACAGCGGACGATCTCGAATCCGCACTCGTTCATGTACAGTTCAAACTGAACGTAGGGTCGTTCGCCGCCTCCCGTTTGATGTGATCGGCCGTGACATCGACCGCGTCCGTGATCGACCTCGGGTTGAAGGCTACGCGCAGGCACCCGACGTGGCCGGGGCATCCGCACGGTCCAGACCCCGAAGCCGGCACGGCGAGCACAGGACCCCGCACCGCACGGGTCATCCCCGCCAGCCCAGCAACCGGGCCGGCAGCGTCACCAGGGCCCAGATCAGCTTCAGCACCCCGTCCACGGCGATGCCCACGATGCGGAAGGGCAGGAGCAGAAGCCACAGCACCGGGTAGAGCACCAGCGCCAGCAGCGCCAGGGGCGGCGCGATCACGAACACCAGGAGCCAGAGGAGAAACGTCCGCATGTCGATCCCTCCACGGGTTAGACGCCCGGCGTCGCCAGAATCCCGCGCATCCCGGCGGAGAGGCTCCTCGAGCCGTCGTGGCGCAGCCCCGGGCGAGGCCCCCACCCCGGCATCCGCCAGACACGCCCGTCAGGTCCGCCAGTCCAGCCGCTTCACCACCAGGACCCCGGCGGCCAGCAGCCAGAGACAGAGCAGCCCCAGCAGCATCCAGAACCGCGGGCCGTAGTCGCCCTGCAGCACGTCCGTGATCGCCATCGCCGCCTGCCCGGTCGGGAAGAGGTACGACGTCGCCCGCATCAGCGCCGGCAGCCGGTCCACCGGCGCCAGCACCGGCGAGAGGAAGATCACCACCAGGTAGAGCACGTTGCTGTACAGGTTCACCTCAGCCTGGGTCCGGGCCAGACCGCCGACGCCGGCGCCCACCAGCGTCAGGCTCGCCGCGGCGAGCAGCGTGAGCGGCACTGCCGCCAGCGTGTTCTGCAGCGGGATCCCCAGCTGCCAGCTCCCCACGAGCAGGCTGCTCACCATTCCCGGCAGGGCCGAGATCTGCCCGAGGCAGAAGACCGTGGCCAGGAAGGCGCTGCGCTTCACCGGCAGCGTCCCGTAGTAGTCCATCTCGTGCCGGATGCGGAGCCAGGCCACCCGGGCGATCGCGAAGGAGGCGGCGCCGAAACAGACCGACATCACGACGTTCCCCGCCAGGAACCAACCGTTGTCCGCCCCGGGCCGGGTCACGTTGCTGCCGAAGGCGTACAGGAAGCCCACGGGCATGAGGATGCTGAACACCAGAAAGAACGGCAGGCTCGCCCGGTAGTCGGTGTACTGGAGGCGGAACAGGAGCCGGAACTGTTGCATCCACGACAGCGTGGACTGCGGCCTGGCCCGGACCTCCTCCCGCGGCAGGGCCTCAGCGGTCAAAGGACTCACCCCCGCTCAGTTCCAGGTAGACGTCTTCCAGGTTGGGCGTCACAATGCGGAAGTCGTCCAGCGCGTCCAGCCGGGGCAGAACGTCGGCAATCGTCGCCGCCGCCTCCGGGCGGGGGACGCTGACCGCGTAACGACGGGCCCCCAGGGGGATGGCCGACCGCTCCGCCAGCCAGCCGGCCGCCTCCTCTTCGCCGCCGGGCCGGAAGAGGAGTTCCAGCCGGACGTTCCCGGCCACCCGCCCCTTCAGCTCGCCGGGGGTGCCCAGGGCCAGGATGCGACCCCGCCGCACAATGGCCACCCGGTCCAGGACGGTCTCCGCCTCGACCACGTTGTGGGTGACCAGGATCACGGTCCGGCCGCCGCGCGCCCCTTCCCGGATGCGCTGCCAGACCACCCGGCGCACCTCGGGGTCCAGGTCATTGGTGGGCTCGTCGAAGACCAGCACCGGCCGGTCGCCCATCAGGGCCAGGGCGATCGAGATCAGCCTCCGCTGCCCGCCGGAGAGGCGGTGGAACGGCACCTTCAGCTTGCCGCCGAGGTGGAACGCCTCGATCAGCTCGTCTGCCTGCCGGCGTGCCGCAGCCAGCGTCATGCCCCGCAGCTGGCCCGTCAGCACCAGCAGTTCCCGGGGCAGCGCCTGGCTGGGCAGGGCCAGCCCCTGCGGCTGGAGGGCCACCCAGTGGTGGATCAGCGAGGGATCGGCCACCACGTCGTGGCCGAAGAGGTGGATGGTGCCGGAGGTGGGCCGGCTGAGGCCCGTCAGCTGCCGGATGAGGGTGGTCTTGCCGGCGCCGTTGGGGCCCAGCAGGCCGAAGACCTCCCCTTGGTAGATGTCGAGCGAGATGCCGTCGTTGGCCGGCGGCTGGTCTGGGGCGTACCGCTTCACCAGATTGCGGACCTCATAAGCTGCAGTGGGAATGGCTGCTCCCTCCTCTTCTCACCAGGTTCACGGCCAGTTCGCCAGGGGCTCCGGAGCCGCGAGCCGCCGCATGATCGGCCCTGCATCGTAGCAGCGAAGCCTCCCGAGTCTTCCGGGGGAAGCCATCGCCGCCACGTAGCCCGGTGCAGGGCTGAGGCTCTCGAGGGTCCACGCGGCGGGCTCCCCGGTTCCGGCGCCTGCCGCCAGCAGCGCCGGAGGCTCGTCCGGAAGGAACGTCACCCGAAATCGCCGGATCCCCGCAGTGAGTTCGTCACCGACCGCCTTGAGACAGGCTTCCTTGCGGGTCCAGCAGTGAAAGAACGCCAGCAGCTTGACCGACTCGGGGAGCGCCTCGAACCGCTCGAACTCTTCGTGCGAGAGGATGGCCCTGGCCAGCGCCCTGATGCGCACCGGGCGTATGTACTCGACGTCGACTCCCAGGGGCCGGTCTCGCGAGAAGACCAGGACCGCCAGCTCATGGGAGTGAGACAGGTTGAACTCCAGGGCGGGATCGCCCGGGGGCTGTCTGCGCACAAATGGCTTGCCGTGCGGTCCGGCGCCCAGCACCAGGGAGGCCGGGGCCGTGCGCAGGTACTGCCCCAGGAGCCACCGGAGGAGGGAACGGCAAACCACGAACCGCCTGAATGCCCCGGGGTCCCGAAGGCGGGCCGCCCGCCGCCGCTCGTCGGGCGACTGCACCCCGCCCTTCCAGGCCCCCAAATGCCCGCCGAGGTCGCCCCGGGACCCCTCGGCGACTGGCTGCGGGACGTGATGGATCCGCTCCTGCACGGGTAGGGCGGGCCACGGCTCTTGCAGAGCCGCAACAAGCAGAACAACCGCCCGGCGCTGGGATGCGCCGGGCGGTTGCGTTTGCTTCAGGTGTTGCTGCGATCTCCGCGCGGCCGATCACGACCGGCGGCCCGGACGAGGCTGGGCCTCATTGACCGTCAGGGTGCGGCCGGCCCACTCGGCCCCGTTCAGGGCGTCGATGACCGCCTGCGCCTGCTCTGCAGGCACCTCCACGAAACCGAACCCGCGGCTGCGGCCGGTCTCCCGGTCCGTCGCCACCCGGGCGGCCTTCACCTCCGCGTACTGCGACACGGCGGCTTCCAGATCCTCCGGGGTGACTGCCCAGGGGAGGTTCCCGAAGTAGAGCGTCTTGATCATTCTTTTCTCCCTCCCTCATTTCAGGGTGTTGGTTCCTGCTGTGGGAGGGAACACGATTCCGGAGCAAACCTCGGACGCGCACGCCTCACCAACCGGACCAACCACTTATAGCGTACTCGCTTTGGCGACAGAACACAACCATTCTCATAATAGTTTCGTGCGATTTCGCTGCGGGCCTCCCCCCGGCGGCGCCTATAGCGCCCGGGCCAGCTCCGCAAGCAGCATCACGAAGGCCTGCTGGCCCCGCTCGAAGGAGGCGAGCCGGAGGAACTCGTCCGGGGCATGGGCCCGCTCGTCGGACTGCCCGACGCCCAGCGTGATCGTCTCCGCCCCGAGCACCCGCTTCACCAGGCCCATCACCGGCACGGTCCCGAAGCCGCGGGTGACCCGCGGCTCCCGGCCGGTAAGCCGGGTGAGCACCCGCACCAGGGCCCGCTGCGCCGGGTGGTCGGGCGGGATGAGGTAGGGGTCGGCCTCACCCGGAAGGTGCTCGATGCTCACCTCGGCGTAGGCGGGGGTGTGTGCCAGGATATGCGCCACCAGCTTTTCCCGGATCTCCGCCGGCGACTGGTCGGGCACCAGCCGGCAGGTGATCTTGGCGTGGGCCTCGCAGGGAATCACGGTCTTCACGCCCGGGCCGGTGAAGCCGCCCCAGATGCCGTTTACCTCCAGGGTCGGCCGGGCCGACGCCCGCTCGTAGGGCGTGTACTCCGGCTCGCCGAAGAAGCCCCGGGTGCCGGTGGTGCGGCGGAACTCCTCCAGGGGCAGCGCGGCGGCGGCGATCTCCGCCCGCTCGGCCGGGGTCAGCGGCCGGACCCGGTCGTAGAACCCCGCCACCGTCACCCGGCCCTCGGCATCCCGCATTGAGTCGAGCAGCCGCACCAGGGCGTGAATCGGGTTCACCGCCAGGCCGCCGTTGCCCGAGTGCAGGTCGCGGTCGGCCGTGCGCAGATTGATCTGCAGCCCCACCAGCCCCCGGGGGCCCAGCCAGACCTCAGGCCGCTCCGGCGTGCCCATGCCGCCGTCGGCGCTTACCATCACGTCGCAGGCGAGCAGGTCCCGATTCTGCTCCAGCACGGGCCCCAGGTGGGGGCTGCCGATCTCCTCTTCCCCCTCGAAGAGGAACTTGACGTTAAGCGGCAGACGGCCCTCGGTCTGCAGGAGGGCCTCGCAGGCGATGATCGGCAGCAGCAGGTTCCCCTTCATGTCGGTGGCCCCGCGGGCATAGACGCGCCCCTCCACCACCGCCGGCTCGAAGGGCGGGTGCGTCCAGAGGTGCAGCGGATCCGCCGGCTGCACGTCGAAGTGCCCGTAGACCAGCACCGTGGGACGGCCCGGCGCGCCGAGCCACTCCCCGTAGACCGCCGGGTGCCCGCCCGTCTCGAGAAGGCGCACGTCCGTCATCCCCGCCCGCCGGAGCCGCGCGGCCACCCACTCGGCCGCCCGGCGGACCTCCCCGGCCATCTCCGGGTCGGTGGAGACGCTGGGAATGCGCAGCAGGTCCAGGAGCTCCTCCCGGAACCGGGGTTGATTCGCCTCCAGGTAGCCCATCCACTCCTCGGCCATGGACCATCCCCCCGTGAAAGGT
>ENA-UPSA01001881-UPSA01001881.1-bioreactor-metagenome-genome-assembly--contig:-NODE-1881-length-17337-cov-77.909906_pt1 | contig 17337 bp, 13 predicted proteins | sample MGYA00238183_ERZ773288 | MGnify/ENA primary metagenome ERZ773288 (study PRJEB29028, sample SAMN07631243) | bioreactor metagenome | isolation source: Switchgrass digestor | place: USA: Dartmouth... | reverse complement strand
GGTGGGTCAAATTTTATCCGTTGTTGGCGGGTCAGATTTAGTCCGTTATTGACAATGTGCACAAAAATGTTGACACAACCCACGATACTGAATGATGAGTTAAGTCTACTATCACCGTAAGTCAATTCTGCTTGTGGAGGTTTCTTTGGAAGGATTAAGAGTGAGATATTCTTCAACCATTTATATTGACTAAGTATAGATTTGACAACATAAAAAGTCCAGAAAAATGTCCGCACCTTATCCATCATGACTACTTGTTGATATTAAGTTTTCAATCAATAAAGTATAGCTCCATACCAATAGTTATCAAAAGTATTCATAAAAAAGGGGACTGCCCCAAAATTCCATCCTACTATGAGACAGCCCCTATTATAAAGAGAAGTATTTAAATACGACTATGTCCTACATCTAAAGTATTCATCTCGGGGGAAGGCATACTGCCAGTTGAATTTTTTCTTCAGTTTTTACATGGAAGTTTCCTGATATGCAATAAGGAAGGAAGAAATAACTACCTTTTTGAATCTGCCGGTTCTCTCCCGGGCCGAAAAGATTTCCCTTCCCATCTAAAACTATATAAATTGCCGGCGCGGATTCAAGAGTAATTTCTCCTCTCATAATTGTGTGACGTTCTACCGCAAAGCAAGGGGTATCTTCATAACTTAACAGCGATTCATGCAGATGCCATGGTTTATCAGATATGATTTTTGGCTGTTTTCTGGCACGTAATATGCTCTCAGGACCATAAAGATTATAATCAAAGCAGTCTAGGGCTATGCTTTTGTCAAGCCCAAGATACATTTCATAATCGCTTAAGAGATAATCACCGCACCAATATTCGGGTTGAATCGTAAAATCTGTGGGTTCTTGAACTTCAAGAATTAAGCACCCGCTTCCAATAGCATGAACACATTTTGATGGGATGAGGTATACTTCTCCCGCTTTTACAGGTACCTTGTTAAGAAGAGGAGAAAGGGCATTTTTATCAAAACGGCTCTTCTCTATGGCATGTGAAAACTCTTCTTTTGTAAGTTTATCCTTAAAGCCGAAACATATGTACGCATTTTCTCGAGTAGCCAAAATAAGCCACATTTCGGTTTTACCGAAATTGCTGTTAAAATATTTTCTTGAGTAATCCTTATCAGGATGGGCTTGAAGGGGTAGCCTGACAGCACTATCAAGAACTTTCACCAACACATCAAAGCCCTGTAATTCCCCTAAAAGATACTTGGGGTAAAGTTCCAAGAGACTTTTAAAGGTAATATTTGTTCCTTCCACGATACTTAGGCCCTCCAACGGGTCGGTGCTGTCTTTATTCAGAGCTCTTACCGTGGATGCAACCCATTCTTCTGGTTTATTTCCATCTATAGGTTCATCTCCGAAAAAATCGCCGAAAAGTCTGCCGCCTTTGTATACCCTCTTAACCCGGTTCCTTTCAAAAAATATAGGTTTATTTATTAATCTTTTCATACTCTCACTCATGTGTTTTGACCTCCTTATATTGTATAAGCTTTCTAACTTTTTCCGAATCCATACCTGAGGCCAGGCACAGTCCCATTAATGCCATCCCATAAGAGGCTTCTTCTTCATATAGTGGGATGGATAAATCCATGTTAAATCGCATACTGAATATCTTTTGAAGCAGTGGGCTTTTACGTATTCCGTTTCCTGAACCTATAAGCTTTGTATAACTTTTACATGGCAATGACATGGCTGTATAAAGCTGATAAAGCTCTTCACAAATTCCTTTTAAAACACCTAAAGTCAAATGGGCAGGAGTAAAATTGTTTGTTCCGATATTGGTTATATTTCCTCTTATAAAAGGCTCCTGCCTAGTTCCCCTAAAACGGGTATCTACAATCAATGGGTCTTCGTCATAAAAGACTGATTCTGCAGCTCTGTCCATTTTTATATACAAATCTTTGGCTTCTGTTCCCATCATGTGGGCGGTCTTTTCGAAAAAGTTTTTTAGTATTGCATATGCGTCGCCTCCGCATAATGGGCAGCCAGCAGCTATAAATTTACCATTTAAAAGTGGACGGATTTCTACTCCTGGAATACTTATCATTTTGGGTATAGTAACGGATATCTGACTGCTTGTACCGACATTTACAAGTATACTTCCGTCTTCAGATACAGAACCTAAGTAACTTGCTTGATTGTCTCCTATGCTTATAGATACTATTTTTCCATTTATTGTTTTACCTATCGGAACTAGTTTATCGGTAACTTCAGGCAATATATCTGGCGAGATGTACGATTTTTTAAGAGCGTAAGCATCAAAGGAATCCTGTAACAGGTTAAAGAGTCCTAAACTTGCAGCATTGCTAGAATGAATAAGAGGCTTTGGGTTTTCAACCAAAGACATAGCAACAAAATCGCCGATAGTACATATTTTGCTAGCTCCGCGTGGAACAAGATCATTTTTTATATTATAAAAATGTGTGGTAAGACCAAATCCTGTGGCCATTGGATAACCGGTTAGCCTGGCGAGCTTTTGGGCATATGTCATGCCTGGCTCAATTTCAAGATTACCGCGTTCGTCCTGCCAGCTATATAGGGGACTAAGTGGCAAACCTTGCGAGTCAATATATAGGATGCCATGCATCTGTCCTGTTATGCCAATTGCTGAAACATCCTTGTCTTCATCAAGCAATGTATCTAATATATTTTTGCACAGCTTCATTATTATATGAGGATCCTGCAGACGCTCATATGGTTTTTGAGAAGGAATTGCAGATGTATTTGGAAGAGTAATCCTTCTTTTTAGCTTGCCTGTTTCACAGTTAACCAATACCCCGCATATTGTTGTAGTGCCAATATCAAGGCCGATGGTATTCAAGTCTTATCACTCCTTAGCATGTAGTTGATTTTAAATCTAGCCTGGCTATAATGTCTTGCTGAATTTCAGGAGACAAATCAAGAAAATTAACAAAAGTTCCATGAATACGGACTATGTAAATACCACTTGGCGCATATTTTTCAGGTTCTGCCAAAACTTTTTTTAATATATCTGGAGTTGTAACATTAAGGTAAAGATAAAAAGGAGCCGTCTTATTTGAAACATTACTAAAAAATAATGGCTCTATAACCTTTTTCTTGAGTTCAATGCCCTTCTCTTCATAAGTTTTAGACCTAAAATATGCAGGGTCCAATCCTATATGAGAGGCATATCCTCCTGTAAATTTCTCATAAGGTAGATTTAAAGATGAGAGTATACGAAATCCCAAACCGTTTTGAGCCTCTCCATAGAGGGGGTCAGTTCCGTAGTTGAGCATATCTCGGGCTTTTCTTCCGTCTGGTGTCGCTCCTACCCAATAACCATATAGAAGATGTGTGCTTGGAGTTGACCAGTCAGGTCTAAATGGGTTTCCAAGATAGTTTTTCTTGGATGATATTATATTCGAAACCCGACGTGCAATTTCTGCTGCTTCTTTATCCACCGATTCTATATTGTTTCCATATTTAGATGCTGAAAGAAGGAACTCCCGTAAAGACTGATAATTCTCAAAATTACTGCGAAGTGCATCTACCAAGATTTCACAATCCTGAGGCCTCTCTTTAAGAAGGCTGTCTATGGCTATAAAACTGTCAGCAACAACTGAAAGGCCATGAATAAGGCATCCGCTTCCATTGTACTTTGTGCCTTGGGCTTCCGTGCTTCGCACGTCAATGCCTGATTCGATTCCACCCATAAAACATGAGAGAAAAGGAACAGGCATATAAGAAATGGCTTCTGATGCTCCGTTAGCGGCATCTACCATACGATCTACAAATGTTTCCACATTTTTGTAAAACAGTTCACGTATGTTCTCAAGGAGCACTTTTCGATCGGATATATTTTCAAGATGGGGATCAATAGTTTCGCCACTAATAAGTGATTTACCACCTGTTAATGTGAGTTCAAGAATTTTGGCTAAATTAAGCCAACTGTTTGTGGTATTCCCATTATCCTTCCCCATTATTAAGGGTTCCTGACAACCCGCTATGGCATAATCGGGCAGGTCATCCTTATCTACACCCCGTTTTGTTAAAATATCAAATACAGAGTCATCATTAAATAGGGAAGGTGTGAGACATCCTGGAGTGAAGAAAAATTTACCTATTTCTTCGTACAAGCAATCAGGAGAATTTTTATGTAATTTGACTGACAAAATAGGTTGAGGCATATTCATGGTATAGAAAGCATCAAGAAGGGCAAAAGTGGAAGGATTGGTAAGATCATTTCCATCCAAATCACGACCACCAACAAGTATATTTTGTGAAATAGCCCAGCTGCGGTCGCCAACATTAAAAAATACAAGGAAATGAGTGAAAAGTGCTGCACTTTCTTCACGAGAAAGATTTTCCATTGCTCTGTAAGGTTCAAAGATTCTATCGGCATTTCCTACAGAAAAAGCAAAAGGATTAGGCGCCTGCTCAAGGCACATAATCTGCCAAAGAAGGATATAGCTTTGAATTGCCTGATACAAATTGCCTGCTCCATTCAGAGGGACAGTGTTGAGTGCTGAAATCATTGTTTCAAGCTGAACCTTTCGATTTGGATCAGTGCAGGTTTTAAGTTGTTCTTCTGCAATTTCTTTATATCTTTCTGCTAATACAAGGGGAGCCTGAAGAGCTTTTTCCATAGCTTGATATTGCACTTTTGATTGAGGATTATCGGTATATTGAAGTTTGTTTCTGATTTTTGCCAATAGGGGTCCTATTCCGCTTTTCAATACAGGCCTGAAGTCAGATATGAGATGTCCAGTCACCTGTTCAACAAAATAAGCGACTTCTTTTGTATCATTTTCCGCTTCTTTGTATACGGACGAAAGCTTTTTAACATATGGGGTGTTTTGATTAAATTCACGTACGGCCTGGATTCTTTCAATAGTAAACTCATAATTGGGTTCTATGTCATTAAAAACTGCAGTTGGATCGCAATAGCCATTAAAAGTGCTTACTTTAAAATTCGGGTTAATAAGAGCATAGCTTTTTGCAAATGCATCTCTTTGTGTTCCTGCAAAAATAGCATTATGACTTATGGAGAGAGGGAGCTTTTTTACAACTTCCAACAAAGCCTCTGCCGCTTGAATTGAAGGATGCTTGTTTTGATTATTTTTCATGTACTCCATTGTTATTTCTTTAGCTAAGAACCACCCGTCAAGTCGAGTGATTTTTCGCTCTTCTTTAAAAAGTTCTTTAGCCTGTCTTATTACAGTTATAGGCTCAAAAGCGGTTCCCATACTCATATTTAGTTTCCTCCTGCAACTTTTAAATTATTAGTTTTAGGTATGTATTACGTTTAAACCAGCTTTTTGATAAGCTGTTTCAAATTTCGCAAAACAACTGTCGGAAATAAATCCATTATTAACTGTATATTCCATACCGCACTGTTTCCATTTTATTTTGCCGTATTCGTGGTATCTTAAAAGTTCGAAGGAAGCATGAGAAGTGTCATATTTTGTGTAAAAATCTAAAAATCCTATAATATCATCCTCTGAAGCATTAAAACCGTCTACAAGAGGGGTGCGAATCCATACATTGGGATGTTCGGAAAAAGCATATGCCAGATTCTCTTTGATAATGGTATTGGAAATTCCAAGCACAGATTTATGCTTTGTATCGTCATAATGCTTGAAATCAATTATTAACAAATCGATAATGGGGAATAACTCTTTAAGCTTGGGATTAGTTCCATTTGTTTCAATGGCGGTATGAATTCCTCGTTCCTTTAGTTTTTCCAGCAGAGAATAAATGGAATTAAACTGTAAAGTAGGCTCACCACCTGTTAAGGTTACCCCGCCATTGTCAAAAAATAGTGGACGGCTCTTAACTGCCTCCATAACTAAATCATCTATTTCAACCACAGAACATGATAGTTTAAGCATGCTGTTGCGATTGGTGCTTAAGCATTCCCGGCTGACACAGGAATAACATAAGTTTCTGTTCAACACTCCCTGCGAAATAGCTCCATTGGGACATAGTTCATCCAGGAGTTTTTCTGATAACACCATAAGCGTACCGTAGGTGTCCATGCTTTCTGGGTTTGAACACCATGGACAATGCATATTGCATCCCTGCAAATGAAGTACTAAGCGGTTTCCATTCCCATCCTGGGAGTAGTTAAAGCCTTTTTTTAGAAGTTTTACCTTCATGATGTTTTCCCTCCACTGATAGTATAAGATTGAGATATTAATTTGTCAATCCATTTGACAAATAGGAAGTTTGACTAAAAATACTTTAAAAATATAATGAAAAATTAATGATTAATACAAAAATAAACTGTTTTTAATGTGTTAATAAGTTTGACAAATATTTTTGCACTATATATTCTTATAATTGCTGATAGTATATAAAAGACGCTGGAGAAAGATATAGATGGGAAAAAATACTCTTAATGCGGCAGAAATGCGCAGGACTAACCGAAGTTTAGTTCTTGAGCATATACGTTCCGGCGAATGTTCAAGAATAGAACTGGCTCGAAAAACCGGACTTACCAGAGCTGCTATCAGTGTTATTGTGGATGAGCTTCTGAAAGAAGGGCTTTTGATACAAGGCAGAGCTAAAAGTGGTTCTGTCGGGAGGAGAGCAATAGGTCTACACCTTAATCCTAATGCATTTTATGTTATTGGTCTGAATATATCACGGTCCGAATATACATTGGGAATTATAGATTTCTGCGGAAATGTAATTAAACAGATCAAAAAAAGTATTAATAATAGAATGCCTGACCATATTTTGCACGATATAGAAGGAGAACTAATAGCAATACTGGAAATTCCCCCGCCCGGTAAATTGCTGGGCATGGGCATAACTGCTCCCGGACCCTTGGATGCCGTAAAAGGAAAGCTGCTTAATCCGCCTAATTTTGAAAAATGGCATGATATTCCTTTGGTAAATTATTTTAATAATAAATTTAATTGTCCTGTAATACTGGAAAACAATTCAAAAGCACTAGCTCTTGCAGAGAAAGTATACGGAGTGGGAAAGCAATATGACAGCTTTTTTGGTTTAGTTGTAGATACAGGTATAGGCGGAGGTTTCATAAATAAAGGAAGGCTTTTTCAAGGAAGCCTTGGATTTGGGACGGAAATAGGCCATACCTCAATTGATTGTTTTGGAGCCAAATGTTCTTGTGGAAACTATGGATGTGTTGAAATGTATGCCTCCATTCCTAAAATTATAGAATGGGCAACAACTTTAAATCGGGCTTTTAATGATTGGAAGCTGATTGTAGATGAAGCCATGTCAGGAGATTTAACTGCCTATCGCATAGTTGAAAAGGAAGCTGAATACTTAAGCTGTATTATAACAACGATTGTCCAAATTTTGGATGTACCTGCAATTGTGATTTTTGGAGATCTGACATATAAATTTATGTTAATTCAAGAATTAATCAGTAGTAAAGTAAACAGCCGAATTCTATCCCGGGGTCTGGGCAAAATTGAAATTTTAGAGTCCCAGTTGTCAACTGCACCTGCCATTTTGGCAAGCGGGAATATGATAATAGATAACTATATCAGGACAGGTGATTCAATATGATTAGAGTTCTTATTGTTGATGATGAGCCTAAAGTATGTAAGTTAATTGAAAAATTGACCAATTGGGAAGATTACGGCATGAAAATTATTGGCATATCAAATGATGGTGTGGATGCATTGAATTTGATGAAAAAATATTCTCCAGATTTGGTGGTAACTGATATAAGAATGCCTGGCTTTGATGGAATAGAGCTGATAAAGCAAGCAAAGGAATTGAATCCTAACATGGATTTTATAATTATTAGCGGATATCGTCATTTTGAATATGCTCAAAACGCTATTAGATACGGTGTAAGCGATTATTTGCTGAAACCAATCAAAAAAAATGAGTTGGATTCAACATTGGCAAAAATGGTTCAACGTTACAAAGAACGTCAAGGAAAGTTATCGGTGGAAGAAGCATTAAAACAGAGGCGTAAAATAGATATAGAACATCTCAGGCAAATCTTTTTCAATGAACTTATACATGGCTCTCCGGACATTTTGAGTTATGATTTGAAACAAGTAAACAGCGAATTCAATTACAATTTTCAGGAAGGTATCTTTCAAATTATTGCTATCAAACCCGATATAGGATATAAATCTAATTTTGATCACAGGGGGAAAGTTCTTTTTGAAAAAATACGCAAAATAGTTGAAACATCATTTAGCCATGCATGTTATGAAATGCAAGTGTTTTTTTATGAGAAAGTAGTATATTGTTTATTTAATTTTGCACCTGAAAATAAGGATCTTTTAAGAAAGCTTTACCGAAGTCTTGTGGGAGAAATTCTCGTTAGCAACAGCATGTTTGAGTATCTTGAGATAACCGTTTGTCTAGGCGACATGGTTGAAAGCATTGCGTCGATAACATCTTCATATGAAAGCGCGGTTGCCGCGATAAAGCAAAGAATTGTTGAAGGAACAGGCAGGATAATTGAAAAGCCATGTGATACCGGAAAAAATAAAATAAGCACCTTGCTTAGTCCTCAACGTACAAAAAAGTTTGCTTCGTTGTTGGAACTTCTAGACAGAGAAGCTGTAAAAGAACTTATAAGAGATCTTAAGACTGATGTAGAAAATTTTTCTCCTCTTATAGGTCAGGATGTATTCAACTTGGTTGTTGACTTTTTCAGATTATTTTTATACGAGCTTTTAAGTAAAGGATATAAAGTGTATGATAAAGATATTATTTCAGAATTTTACCAAAGGATTGATCAATGCAGTTCAATTAAAATGCTTTTCGAATACCTTGAGGTCAACGTAGATAATATACTTACAGATTTGACAAATGAAAAAATACAATCTGTTGTACGTCCTATCAGACAAGCTAAACAGTATATACAGGAAAATTACATGAAACCCATTAGTTTAGAAGAAGTCAGTAATTTTGTAGGTTTTAATGCCACATATTTCAGTACTATTTTTAAAAAGGAAACGAATAGCAGTTTTGTAGAATATCTGACAAATGTGCGTATGGAAGCAGCAAAGGAGCTTTTGAGGGAAACCAGACTAAGCGTTGCAGAAATATGCGAAAGAGTCGGATATAACGATTTGAAGCATTTTACCAAGAAGTTTATAAGTATAACAGGTGTAAAGCCTTCTGAATACAGAAAGTTATACTCATAATGAGGAGGATAACATGAGAAGTTGGCGATACATTTCTTCGAGAATCAAGCTATTTATTATATTCCTTGTTTCTCTTTGCATAATTCAGCTTTTTATAATATTTATTTCAGCAGCTGTAATACATGAACTGTATAAAGCGTTCCTATTGATAGGAGTGCTTCTGATACTAATATTGGTTGTTTTTTACCAGTTTGTATATAAGCCATATAAGAACTCATCCCATCTGCTCAAACTATTTGCTCAAGGCTATACCATGGAAAGAGTATATGATGTGTCACCTCCTATTAGCCCTGAGATTAAGGCAGCATTTGAAAGGTTTAGAGAATTGATAAATACCACTGAACTCATTAATCTGTCTGTAAAGCAGTCACAGTACCTGGCCTTGCAGAATCAAATCAATCCGCACTTTCTTTACAATACCCTTGAAGCCATAAGAGGAGAAGCTTTATGTGTTGGTGTAACAAGCATAGCCCAAATGACCGAGGCCCTTTCTACTTTTTTCAGATATACGATATCAAATATGGACAGCTTGGTTACCCTTGAAGAAGAACTTGAGAATATAGAAAATTATTATATAATTCAGCAGTATCGTTTTGGAGACAGGCTTTCCCTATCAGTGGAAATTGATGATGAGGATTCAGACTGGATATTGAATTGCCGCATGCCAAAGCTTACGCTCCAGCCAATTGTTGAAAATTCAATTTATCATGGTCTAGAGCCTAAACTTGGCAAGGGCAATTTGAAAATAAAAATTGAGTCAACAAAAAACCTACTTATTATTACTGTTTCCGATGACGGACTAGGTTTTGAAGAAGAACGATTAAGCATTTTAAATAATGCCTTAAATGGCATTTCCATGGATTATGTCAAGCCTGACAGGGAGAAAAAGGGGGGAATAGCCCTTATAAACGTCAACAGCAGAATAAAACTATTGTTTGGTGAGAAATACGGTCTTTATATTTACAGTACTCCGGGTGCAGGTACAGATGTTCAGATTACTTTGCCGGTCATAAAAGATGCAAAAATACCATCATAACATAAGCCTGATTTGATAATTAATTAAAGGAATATAAAGATATGAAATCGGAAATATTACGATTACAAAATGTAACAAAAATATCATCGGGAATTACATTATTGGAACAATTCAACTTGAATGTTTACAAAGGTGAAATTATGGGGCTTTTGCCTCTTAATACTCATGGCACTAATGCTTTTTTGGATGTTATTTGTCTAAATAGTCCTATATCCAGCGGATGCATATATTTTGATGAAAAGGAAAAAAATTATCCTGGTCATATGCCAGAATCACCCAACCGGGTATATGTAATAGATAAAACAAGCTCCCTTGCGGGCAATCTCACAGTTTCAGATAATATATTTGTTTTACGGAAAGGATTTAAAAAATATTATATAAACGATAAAGAATTAAAAACGCAGACTAAGATATTGGTAGAAGAGACAGGAATTAATATTGACCCGGGGGAATATGTTGATCGTTTGAAACCTCTGCAGTGTTGTGTTGTGGAACTGCTTAAAGGAATTGCAGGTGGAGCAAAGCTTTTTGTACTGAATGAATTAGCCAGTTTTTTAAGTTCGGTAGCTCTTAACCAATTTCATGAAATACTTCTGCATTATAAAGAGAAAGGTTATTCATTTATATATATTGGAAGTCACCATGAGGACTTATTTAAGATTTGTGACCGTATTGCAATAATGAAAAATGGGAGAATAATAAAAGTGCTGGATAAGAAGGACTTTCTTTATGAAAAGCTTATGCCTTATATTTTGAACTATCATTTAGCTACACCATCAAATTACATAAAAGGAAAAACACCTCTTTTAGAATTTGATAATGTTAGCACTGATAATTTAAATTCATTATGCTTTTCCATCCTGCAGGGTGAATGTGTTGTGCTTTTAGATATGAATAATACTGCTATTGGCGATATTCTAATGCTTATGAGTGGACAGAAGCAGCCTTATAGCGGAAAAATCAGCTTTGACAGCCGACCCTTTAAAATCAGGGATGGGAAGCACGCACTCAAAAACGGCATAGCCTTTATAGGGGAAAACCCTACTAAAACAATGCTTTTCAGTCAAATGAGCTATCTTGATAATTTGTGTTTTCTGGTGGATAAGAGAGATACGGGCATAAAGCTTACTCCTAAAATAAAAAAAAGTATCAAAATGGAATATTATTCGTTTTGCGGCCCAGATATTTCAGCTCGTGACATTAGTCAGCTCAGCCTTATTTCTCTTTATAATCTTGTGTACTATAGAATACATCTACACAACCCGAAGCTTGTTATTTGTATTCAGCCTTTTTCAGGGGCAGACATGTATCTTCGAAAACATTTGGTATCATTGATAGACAGCTTAAAAAAGAGGGGAATGGCTGTCCTGATATTGGCTGTAAATATAGCAGATAACCTGGCAGTAGCCAATCGGTTATTGTTAGTTCAAAAGGGAAAAGTCATAAGAGAATACAAACAGGAAGTATTTCGCAGTATTGACCCTCATGACTTTCTGATAGAACATAATGCATAAAAAATTATCCAATGTTTATTTAGTAATTGAATATATCTTACAAAAATATCTGAAAAAATCCCCGGTTAATCCAAAGATAGCTCCCTTTTTATAGTATAAAAAGGGAGCTATACTTTTTTAAGAAAAGTTTTTCCCTAAAGAAGACAGGTGTTTATTGATATGAGTGAGTATATTGTTGAAGTAAAACATTTGTGCAAAGAATTTCCCGGAGTAAAGGCACTTGATGATGTATCCTTTAATCTTAAGCAAGGAGAGGTCGTAGCTCTACTAGGTGAAAATGGTGCAGGGAAGTCCACACTGGTTAAAATTCTAAGTGGCGTCTACCAAAAGGATAGCGGTGAACTAAAACTTTTTGGAAAGGAAATACATTATTTAACACCTAAAAGAGCTCAGGAATTAGGGATTGCTATAATCCACCAAGAGCTTCATCTGTGTAGCCACCTTACCGTTGCTGAAAATATTTTTCTCGGCAGAGAAAAGGTAAAGTTTGGTGTTCTATCTAACAAAGATATGAATGTCGAAGCTGCTAAGATTTTAGCTAAATTAAATATAGATCTTTCACCTGAAACGATCGTGGAAGATCTGCCAGTATCGAAGCAACAGATGGTGGAAATAGCGAAGGCTCTTTGCTTCAACGCAAAAATACTTATAATGGATGAGCCTACAAGTTCGTTGACTTCTAAAGAAATTGAGGATCTCTTTGCTATTATCAATTCCTTGAAAAAGGAGGGGTATGGTATTATATACATAACTCACCGCTTGGAGGAGCTTGAATATATAGCGGACAGGGTGACAATTCTGCGAGATGGTAGATTCGTAACATCAATGAATTTTAAAGATACAACCTTGCCTGAAATCATATCAAATATGGTAGGAAGAGAAATAAAAGAAAAATACCCAAGGATAAATTGTAACAGAGGGAAAAAAATACTTGAAGTTCGCAATCTTAATGCAGGCAAATTGGTGCGCAATATAAGCTTTGATTTATATGAAGGCGAGATCGTAGGGTTTGCCGGTTTAGTCGGAGCAGGGCGCACCGAATTAACCAAGGCACTTTTTGGGGCAAATCCGATAGAAAGCGGAGAAATAATTCTAGATGGCAAAAAACTAAATATTAGAAGACCAATTGATGCCATTAATGCAGGGATTGCATGCGCGCCTGAAGACAGAAAGAAAGAGGGACTCTGTATTAAACTTAGTATACGTGAAAATATATCGTTGCCAAATCTTGATTCGCTGTGTAATAAGTTTGGAATTGTAAATCGTAATAAAGAAAAGGAACTTACAAAGTCGATGGCTAAAAAACTTCGCATAAAGATGGCGAGTGATCTAACAAATGCAGAAAACCTTTCAGGAGGTAACCAGCAAAAAGTTGTGGTAGGTAGATGGCTGGCAAGAAATTCTCGAGTTGTAATTTTTGACGAGCCAACTCGTGGGATAGACGTGGCAGCCAAGGTGGAGATTTACAATCTGATGAATGAACTTAAACGACAAGGAATAGGGGTAATGTTCGTCTCGTCTGAAATGCCTGAGATTTTGGGGATAAGCGATAGAATTTTTGTCATGTGTGAAGGTAGAATTACAGGGGAACTGGATATTTCAGAGGCAACTCAGGATAAAATCATGGAATATGCCACCAGGTTTGAGAAAAAAGAAATTAATAGCCGGACGGCTTGAATGTAAGAATAAAGCTTTTTAAAGCTGAGGAGGCACATATTTATGCAGGAAAAAAGAAAAGCAAGTTTTTTTAAAAATATTATTGCAATAAGGGGAATGGGACAGGTTATCACAGTTTCTTCCGCATTGGTTGTGATGTGCATTGTTTTTGGCATTATAAACCCTAATTTCTTCTCTGCAAAGAATATAAGCAACCTAGTAAGACAGGTAGCTCCAATTTTGATAATAGGTATAGGTCAATCCTTTGTTCTCATTACAGGTAATATAGATCTTTCTATTGGTTCCTTAGTTGGAATGAGCTGTATGATTTCAGCCACCCTGATGACAAAAGGGGTAAATCCATGGGTTTCGTCTTTGATTACTGTTATATGCTGCCTGGGCATGGGGCTTATAAGCGGCTTGCTTGTTTCCAAGGCAAAACTTCCACCTTTTATAGCTACGTTAGGCACCATGATTGTTGCAAGAGGCATTGCCCAAATAGCGAATAACAATTACAACACAGATTCGATAGGTGAAGGAGCAAAGGGGTTTAGAAACTTTTTCTACTATGGTAGGACATTAGGGGTTTTCAATACAATTTGGATAGGGCTTATTGTATTCCTTTTCTTTAATTTCATCTTAAGCAGAACAAAAACAGGCCGGCATATATATGCAATTGGAAGCAATATAGAAGCTTCTAAGTTATCAGGAGTCAATGTAGTGTACACAACTACTATAGTGTACATAATAAGTGCTTTCTGCTCAACGTTAGTTGGTCTCATAACTACAGCCATAGGCGGACTTGGAACCATGGATGCAGGAAATGGATATGAACTGAATGCTGTAGCGGCTTCTGTAATAGGCGGAGTAAGTACATTGGGTGGACAAGGAATCTTGTTGGGTACAGTTGTAGGATCATTTATCTGGGGTGTGTTGAACAATGGATTGCAATTTGCAGGTGCCCCTGTTGCAATACGAAACATAGTTATTGGAATAGTAGTAGTAGTAGCTGTGCTTATTGATATTCTTGTCCGCTCAGGCAAAGAGAAGAGTGCAAACGATTAAAAATGCCATTGTTAATAAAGCTTAAATGTTTAAGCTTTAGATTAAAGTTAAATTTTATAAAGCAAAGGGAGGAAATTTTATGTGCAAAAAAGTCATGTCAATTATTTTGGTAGTTTTGCTTATAGTTTCAATGCTTGGAGCATGCGGAAAAAGCGAAACTACTACTGGGAATACTACTGGAACCGCTACTCAGGCACCACAAACCTCTCAAAACGGTTCGCAAAATGAGACTCAGCAGAGCGCTAGTGAAAAAAAAGATTTTCTTGTATATCTCATAACAATGGACTTAATGGATCAGCATTGGGTTACTATGGACCAGGGAGCAAGAAAAGCTGCAGAAGAATTGGGAATTAAATATAAATGGACAGCTCCTACTACGGGGAAAGATGATGCAGCTCAGATAGAATGTATAAATAATGCTGTGGCTGATGGAGCTGATGCAATACTTCTTGCATCAAATGGCCCTACTACTCAGGTTGCAACTCTTGAAGAAGCATCAAAAGCTGGTGTTAAGATAATTTATGTTGATTCACCTGCAGAATTTCCTGCAATTCAAACTTTGGCTACGGATAATGAAAAAGCAGGAGAAATCGCAGGACAGGAAATGCTTGAGGCTCTTAAAGCAAAGGGAATAACATCAGGCAAAATAGGTATTGTAAATGTAAACAGTGCCACAACATCTACGGTATTAAGAGAACAAGGATTTAGAAAGGTCTTTGAAGGGACAGATTTTGAAATCTTACCGACTCAGTATGGAGAAGGTCAGGTTGATAAATCACAGCAGATTGCAACGAATTATATTACAGAAGGATGCGTAGGTATATTTGGAACCAATGAAGGAAGTTCGGTCGGTGTAGGGAATGCGATTCAGGAATCCGGCGGTGATGTAGTAGGTGTTGGATTTGATAAATCTGATGCAATTTTGCAACTGGTTAACAGTGGAGCATTGCTTTGCACGATGGCTCAGAATCCATATGATATGGGTTATAAGGGAATGCAAACTGCATATGCTGCTCTAACCGGTGGAGATACAGGACCTGAATATGTTGACACCGGCGTTTCAGTAATAAAAAAACAATAATACATAAGAATTCAAGATTGAAACATGGAAGAAGCGTTTATAGAGCATATCATCCCGTGATTATTAATATTTAGGGTATAATTCAATTGTTGGAGTGGATCCAGTAAAATAAAGTAGCTTATGTTAGTTGGCAGATGATCAATTATGGTCATCTGCCAATTTTGATATAATAAGATTTAAGCCTTACATGCAGTATCTCTGTTTCTGAATCATACGAAATTCTAATTCCATTAGATAGAATATAATTCTTTTGCAAATTCTAAGAAGTCATATAAAAATGACATGGACGTAACCGTTTGGTAGAATTAAGTTACCACACAAAAATCAACCAAAGGAGGTTACGAACCATGTCAGATAAAATTATACAGCTAAACGAAGGAGTAATAAAGCAGGAGTTAAAAGAACTATTCCGCAGCAGTGTAGAGGAAACTCTAAGCAATTTATTGGAGCAAGAAGCAGCAGAGCTAACTAAAGCAGAACGTTATGAGCGCACATCAGAAAGGCAGGGCTATAGATCCGGCCATTACGAAAGGAAATTAACAACAACATCAGGGGATGTGAGGTTAAAGATACCAAAATTAAAGGGGATAGCCTTTGAAACAACCATAATTGAACGATATCGACGCCGTGAAAGTTCAGTAGAAGAAGCATTAATAGAAATGTACTTGGCAGGTGTATCGGTACGGCGGGTTGAGGATATTACAGAAGCCCTGTGGGGTACAAGAGTTTCTCCTGGTACAATCAGTGAATTGAATAAGAAAGTGTATGTACATATAGATGCATGGCGCAATAGGCCACTGAAAAGAAGATATCCGTATGTCTATCTGGATGGAATCTACTTGAAACGCAATTGGGGCGGCGAATACGAGAACGTATCAATCCTCATAGCAATGGCAGTTAACGAAGAAGGCTACAGAGAAGTTATTGGTACCGCTGAAGGAATGAAAGAGGATAAAGTAAGCTGGCAGGCTTATGAAGAGTTTAAAGGAACGAGGTTTATCAGGAGTCCAGTTGTTTATCGGTGATAAGTGCCTTGGACTCTTAGAGGCAATTAATGAGGTTTATCCCGATGCAAAGTATCAGCGGTGTACAGTTCATTTCTACCGAAATATTTTTACAGTTACATTACACTCCAAGGTGAAAGAAGTAGCTGCAATGCTGAAGGCCATTCATGCACAGGAGAATAAAGAGGCAGCAAGGCAAAAAGCACAGATTGTAGTTCAAAGGCTACGAGAAATGAAGCTTAGAGAAGCAGCAGATAAGATAGAAAAGGGCATCGAGGAAACTCTTACATATATGGATTTCCCCTATGCTCACTGCCATAAATTAAGGAGCAATAATGTTATCGAACGGCTTAACCGGGAGATCAGGCGCAGAACAAGAGTTGTAGGTACCTTTCCTGATGGAAATTCAGCATTAATGTTGGTTTGTGCAAGACTGTGCTATGTTGCGAGCAAAGCCTGGGGCACCAAGCGATACATGAGCATGAAGCACCTTGAGGAAATAGACATTGACGACTCACTAATGACAGTCAGCTAACTACTGGCTACCAAACAGAAACCGATTTTGCGAAAAAATCTTGACGGTACCTGAATAATTGATGCGCTTTGAATAATATTTTTAAAGCTTCTACAAGAATTTTAGGTAAATCTTGTTTGCGTAACATAATTACCATCCTTAATATAAGTTCTTATTAGATTAAATACTTTGGCTAATTAACGTGGTACGCTTCCAATAAAACCTATAAATCAGATTTCCAATTTTCACTTTGTTTTCTCTCGTATTCAAAATCAATAGTCTTGTCAACGACGGTATATAATTGACCCCGAAGTAACGGAAAGAAAATGACCCACC
>ENA-UPSA01001864-UPSA01001864.1-bioreactor-metagenome-genome-assembly--contig:-NODE-1864-length-17472-cov-394.260206_pt1 | contig 17472 bp, 12 predicted proteins | sample MGYA00238183_ERZ773288 | MGnify/ENA primary metagenome ERZ773288 (study PRJEB29028, sample SAMN07631243) | bioreactor metagenome | isolation source: Switchgrass digestor | place: USA: Dartmouth... | reverse complement strand
CTTAAAACAGGGTTCTGTAAGATTTTGTAAGGCAATTAAACTTGCAATTTAAACAGACTTAAAAATTATAAAAAAGACTAAACTAATCCTCTGATATAGCCGATATTATATTAGAGGATTTTCTCTTCTGAAGTCGTAAACGCGCGCCGACGGATGAGGGAAAGCCCCTGAAGGAGCCGGTCCGTCCGGCGGAACGGGAACGGATTCCCGTAATAAGAATCAAGGAGGATGATCTTATGATTATCAACAACAACATTTCTGCAATCAACACCAGAAACCAGCTATTCGTCACAAACACAGCAGCAGGCAAGTCCATGGAAAAGCTGTCATCGGGAAAAAGGATAAACCGTGCAGCAGATGATGCAGCAGGTCTGTCCATTTCCGAAAAAATGAGAGCACAGATCAGGGGTCTTCTCCAGGCAGCAAGGAATGCACAGGACGGTATCTCACTGATACAGACTGCTGAAGGTGCGCTCGACGAAGTCAGCAACATGCTGGTCAGGCTGAAGGAGCTGGCAGTACAGAAGGCAAACGGCACGTACAATGACAAGGACATCGAAAACCTTGAGTTGGAAATGGAGTCCCTTGGAGACGAAATCGACAACATTTTCAACAACACCAAATTCAACGGATCAACAGTACTTACATCGGCTGCCACCATCATCATTTCCGACGATGGAACAACTAGTTTGGAGATCAAAGCGACTTCGACATCAGGCATTACTGGTCTTGGCAGCGGATCATCGGTGGCCAACATAGAGACAGCCATCGAGAATGTCAACAAAGCAAGGGCTACATACGGAGCGCTTCAGAACAGGCTTGAGTCAACCGTCAGGAACCTGAAGACCACCGCTGAAAACCTGCAGGCAGCGGAATCGCGAATCAGGGACACCGACATGGCCGAGGAGATGTCGAACTTCACGAAGTACAGCATCCTGATCCAGGCGGGCACAGCCATGCTGGCACAGGCCAACATGGCGCCACAGAATGTACTGTCATTACTGAGATAGTATTTGCACGATTTACCGAAAGGACTCCGGGATCCGGAGTCCTTTCCATATGTTTTTATAAGTGGTATAATTAGCACATCGAATCTGTTGTAAAGGAGCGGGCCTTAATGGATGAGAGGATAAGCGAACTGAGGGATACAGTAAAGGAGCTTTTGGAGAATATCATCAAAAGGATCGATGTTATTACCGGCGAGTACAGTACTGTCGGCGATCTCGATGCCGACAGACTGGCAAATCTTTTTGACGATCTATGCTCGCTGGCAGAAGGAATCGATATTGTAAAAGATTACTACCCGGCTATTGATCTCATAGAATTCCGGGAAAAAATAGACTTGATGGAAGGGGCAATGGAATCGCATGACATGATGCTGCTTTCCGATCTGATGAAGTATGAACTCAGAGATCTCCTTGAGTTTTGGCGCAATTGCCTTGTATCATGATAAAATGTAAATTAGTTGTAAAGTATTTTTCAATTGACACCGATATAATTAGCAGAAGAGATAATATGTGCATAATATTGTCGCGATATCAAAAGCATCAATGACAGACATTTTATCATGAAAAACACCGGGAACGGATTCCCGATAAATAATCAAGGAGGATGAGATTATGATTATCAACAACAACATCTCGGCAATCAACACCAGGAACCAGCTGTTCATTACCAATACGGCAGCAGGCAAGTCCATGGAAAAGCTGTCGTCAGGTAAAAGGATCAACCGAGCAGCGGACGACGCAGCAGGCCTGTCTATTTCAGAGAAGATGAGAGCACAGATCAGGGGTCTTCTCCAGGCAGCAAGGAATGCACAGGACGGTATCTCACTGATACAGACTGCTGAAGGTGCGCTCGACGAAGTCAGCAACATGCTGGTCAGGCTGAAGGAGCTGGCAGTACAGAAGGCAAACGGCACGTACAATGACAAGGACATCGAAAACCTTGAGTTGGAAATGGAGTCCCTTGGAGACGAAATCGACAACATTTTCAACAACACCAAATTCAACGGATCAACAGTACTTACATCGGCTGCCACCATCATCATTTCCGACGATGGAACAACTAGTTTGGAGATCAAAGCGACTTCGACATCAGGCATTACTGGTCTTGGCAGCGGATCATCGGTGGCCAACATAGAGACAGCCATCGAGAATGTCAACAAAGCAAGGGCTACATACGGTGCACTACAGAACAGGCTCGAATCAACTGTCAGGAACCTGAAGACCACTGCTGAGAACCTGCAGGCAGCGGAGTCACGAATCAGGGACACTGATATGGCTGAGGAGATGTCCAGCTTCACGAAGTACAGCATTCTGATCCAGGCCGGTACTGCGATGCTGGCACAGGCCAATATGGCACCTCAGAGTGTGCTGTCATTGCTCAGATGATCGTGACAATACCAGCTAAAGGGACTCATGCAGTATGAGTCTCTTTGGTGCATTTCACCGATAAAATTTCACAGAAGATAATCATTTCTGAGATAATCATGTCTGATATGTCGCCTTTCATAAACTGGAGCGCGCGTCAGTATATGCCGGGTGATTTATCAAATAAACCGGGAACGGATTCCCGTATAAAGAATCAAGGAGGATGATCTTATGATTATCAACAACAACATTTCTGCAATCAACACCAGAAACCAGCTATTCGTCACAAACACAGCAGCAGGCAAGTCCATGGAAAAGCTGTCATCGGGAAAAAGGATAAACCGTGCAGCAGATGATGCAGCAGGTCTGTCCATTTCCGAAAAAATGAGAGCACAGATCAGGGGTCTTCTCCAGGCAGCAAGGAATGCACAGGACGGTATCTCACTGATACAGACTGCTGAAGGTGCGCTCGACGAAGTCAGCAACATGCTGGTCAGGCTGAAGGAGCTGGCAGTACAGAAGGCAAACGGCACGTACAATGACAAGGACATCGAAAACCTTGAGTTGGAAATGGAGTCCCTTGGAGACGAAATCGACAACATTTTCAACAACACCAAATTCAACGGATCAACAGTACTTACATCGGCTGCCACCATCATCATTTCCGACGATGGAACAACTAGTTTGGAGATCAAAGCGACTTCGACATCAGGCATTACTGGTCTTGGCAGCGGATCATCGGTGGCCAACATAGAGACAGCCATCGAGAATGTCAACAAAGCAAGGGCTACATACGGAGCGCTTCAGAACAGGCTTGAGTCAACCGTCAGGAACCTGAAGACCACCGCTGAAAACCTGCAGGCAGCGGAGTCACGAATCAGGGATACCGACATGGCTGAGGAGATGTCCAGCTTCACGAAGTACAGCATCCTGATCCAGGCCGGTACAGCCATGCTGGCGCAAGCGAATATGGCACCACAGAGCGTTCTGGCGTTGCTGAGATAATCGTTGAGTTATAAAATAGAGGCTCCGCATGGGGCCTTTATTTTTTTATCCAATTACTTAACAAGTCCGGGTGAAATGACGATATAAAGTGTGGATGTATGAACAGAAGCCGAAATATCTCATGATACACTGAAAGGAAGAACAGTATGACGCATGAGTACTTGTTGAGTATATGCATGATGGTCAAGGATGAGGAGAAAAACCTCCGAAGATGCCTGGAAGCCTTGAGAGATCTTACACAGAAGAACGACGTGGAGCTGATCATAGTTGACACGGGATCGAAAGACAATACAGTGGATATAGCGAAGGAGTTCACTGATAAAGTTTTTTTTCATAAATGGGACAATAACTTTTCGGAAATGAGGAATATCACCATTTCATATGCAAAGGGGACATATATACTCATTCTGGACGCGGATGAGGTTCTGACGGACGCACAACTGCTGTATAAATATGTGAGCGATGAAAAATACAGATCATACAACACATTTTCATTAAAAATAAAAAACTATTCTTCATCAGGGGGATTCACTGTACTGCCACAGGAAAGAGTATTCAGGAACGATGGCACATTTATGTATGAAGGTTCCGTCCATAACCAGCCTAAATTCAAAAAACCCGTCCTCAATACTGAAGTATATGTGGATCACTATGGGTATTTGTTCCATGACAGGGAACTCAGAGAGAAAAAGTTTGTAAGAACGACAGGAATTCTTCTGAATGAACTGGCAAAAGATCCGAACAATATATATTACAGGTTCCAGCTTGCGAAGAGCTACGGAGCGCATCGCGAGAAAGAAAAAGCATATGAAGAAATAAAAAAAGCATACAGGCTGATAGCAGCCGATAAAATCAAGAAGCAATTACATATATATGTTTATGGGACTTATGGGCTTTTATGCTTTGAAAACAACAGATTCGACGAAGCCATTAGAGTATGCATGGAAGGGATCAGCCTGCGGCCTGAATATATCGATCTCTACTATATCGTGGCCGGAGCGTATGTAAAAAGCAATAAATCCAAAGAGGCATTCACAGCATACGAGAAATATGTCGAGCTTGCAGGTAAATATGATGATCTTGCCATTTCGGCAGACGGGTCCATTGAAATGAGTTATCTGGATACAAGAAGCCTGGACACGGCGTATACATATATATCCAATGAATTTTACAGGAATCATGAATACGAGAAATCTTATGAATATGCCAAATTGATCAGCGATGAAAAGGTAAAAACAATAAATTCTGTAAAAGCACTTCTCAAGCTGAAAAAATTCGAAGAAATAAAAGCAATTTATGCCGGGTGTGTAAACAGCAGGAATACCTGTGAGTCCATTGAATTATTGATTGAAACTGAATCAGAAAACATACCTGATTATGACAGGAAACAATTATGGGCAGCCTTTAGTGATGGTGATGGACCCTATTTCATCCTGAACCGGTTTCGCAGTGCAGAAGAGGCAGAAAAAGAAGCCTTGAGGACAAGAACCCTGAAAGAAATCGATTTCGGAAATATGCCGGAACACTATGCAGACATCCTTGCTGATCTCGAAACCAACCCGGGTTATGTTATATCAATACTGAAAAAGCTTAAGAAAAGCAGAATAATACAATATGTACAGAGGTTATACAATAAAAAGCCTGAATTTGAGGAGTTTTTTGAACAATATGCACTCAGCGGGCCAGTGCGGGATGACGATATCAATGCGTTAAGGGTATTCACAGGCGTTGCATATGTGATCCTGTACATTAAAGCGGCTGTATCAAAAAGCTCAGGTACTGATTTTGAGGAACAGTATTACACTATTTTCAAAAGATATATTGAAAAAGGCCATTGTTACATAAAATCATTATATAACCCGGAAAGACTGCGATTATATTACAGAACGCTCGAGGATCAGGAAGATGTATTTTTTATTGCACTGAACTATGCCCGGGAAGCGCTGGAAAGAGGAAATACCCGGGCGGCTATAAATTATTTCAGGGAAGCAGCGCGGGCCAATGTTTATATGGTAGGCTACATGAAGAAATACAAGGACGAACTGTTCGGGGATGCGGCTGAATTCGGTGATGATTTGGATATTAACGGGAGGGAAGAGTAGACCGGGATATTTGTTCACAAAAGGACAAAGGAAAGAGAGGCAGACATTTATGAATAGCCAGGATATACAGAAAAAAGCAAAATCTATAAAAGAAAAAATAGAAAAACTGATAGAGCAGGGGAACATTGAAAGTGCAAAGGCTGCTATCGGTAAGTTTGAAGAAATGTTGCCTGGAGACCAGGAAATATGCTCGATGCGTGCAGTCATACATATACTGGAGGGAGAAGCGGACAAAGCCGAGGAAGTATTACTGGATGGTTTGAAGAAGGATTCGGTCCATTTTGACCTGCTGTACAATCTGGCATATATATATGAGCAAAGAGGCCAGTTCCGTGAGGCCATGGAGCTTTACTGCAAGGCAGGCACAGTGGCGGATGCCTCTCAACTGGCAAATGTCGGTGAAGCCATAGCAAGACTGAAACTTGCGGACGGCAGCCTGGAACCTGTTGAAAAAGACAGGATCGTGTTTTTTGTCAGGCAAGGTATGGACAGTTTCCTGGGAGACATTATACGAGGGTTGTCTGAAGATTACTTCGTCCGCAAGATGATCGTCAGTGATCTCAAACAGATAGATGCCGGCATGGAATGGGCTGACATATGCTGGTTCGAGTGGTGTGACGAACTGATGGCATATGGGAGCAGATCCCACCTTGCCAGGCAGAAGAAAATCATTTGCAGGCTTCACAGCTATGAGGCATTTTCCGGATATACCCGGGAAGTAGAATGGGCAAATGCAGATAAAGTCATTTTTGTGGCTGAACATATAAGGCAGTATGTACTCAGTGAAAATGAAGATCTTGATATAGCCAGAACGATTGTAATACCAAATGGCATCGATACGGATAAATTTACATTCAGAAAGCGGGACAAGGGCTTCAAAATTGCATATGTGGGTTATATTAACTACAAAAAAGGTCCCATGCTGCTGCTGCACACTTTTAAAGCCATACATGACAGGGACAGCAGGTACAAACTTTATATAGCCGGCAAATACCAGGATCCGCGTTATGAACTGTACTTCAATCAGATGACTGAAGAAATGGGGCTAAAGGGCGATGTAATATTTGACGGCTGGCAGGATGACATAAATAAGTGGCTGGAGGACAAAAATTTCATATTGTGTACCAGTGTACTGGAGTCACAGAACCTGAGCGTGATGCAGGCTATGAGTAAGGGCATCAGGCCTGTTGTACATAATTTTGTCGGAGCGAGAAGCATATACCCGGACAGGTATGTATGGAATACGATAGATGAAGCAGTGAAGATGGTGGTATCTGAAGGGTACGATTCCGAGGAGTATCATAACTTTGTCAGAGACAATTACTCACTGCATCGCCAGTTGCGAAATATAAGATCCGCAATAGATGAGCTTTTATCCTACAAAAAAATCGTAAGAAAAATTAATAAGGCAATAAGCGGAGAGATAAAGCCTGACGAACTGCCATGCGATGATGTCACCGTTCTGACCCCATGCTATAACCGTGCCAGGACGCTCAAGGAGGATCTGGACAAGGGGCTGAAGCTTGGCAGCCGGCCAAAGGTAATAATAGATAATAAATCAGTTGAAGAAAGTGACTGGCTTGATCTGATCGAAGAAAATAAGGAAATTTATAACGCCAGGATAATCCGCAATGAAAAAAATGAGGGACCTGGCCAGGCAAGGCGGATAGGCCTGGAATATGTCGATACAGGATTGACTGCCTTTGTTGATGATGATGACATGCTTCTTTGCCTGGAAAAAGACAAGGCTCTTGCCGATATCGGCAAATTATCCGATAATGCAGTGCTCGTGATTCCCAGGTATGTCCTTAATTACGATGGCAACAGGATCAGTGTCGGTTATGACAGGCAATGCTTTGACGGGTCGGCATCATCGGAAGTCCTGAGGATTATTTCCTCTACAGGCGAAATCATGATGTTGCTTACAGGCGGAGCGATCGGCCTGACCAATGAACTCAGGAAACACTCAGACGTAAAGAACTTTACAGTCAGTGAAGATTTTGTCTTACTGTCGAGACTGTTATCTGCCAACCCGGTAAAAGAAGTCAGGGTCACAGAATCGATAGCCCATGTCCGAAGGATTTCAGGTACATCCCTGAGCAAATCGATAACCAGGCATAAGCTTGCGCTCACCTTGATCGCTCAGGCCGTTGGGTGTTATTATTGCCTTCGTGACGGGATCGCAGGTAAAGATGAAGTTCTAGAATGGATGAAGGAAAGGGCGGCTCTGCTGCAAAAACTCTATGATTTCGGAAATGATTTCGAAACTGAGTTGATAGCATACCTTACAGGTGAAATAAGTGAAGAAGTTTTTGTGCACTACATCGAACTAAATGGGATCGGCATCGAAAACACGCTGGATGAACTGGCCCCGGAACTGAAGAGAATGAGAGGCCTCATATACGCTGAAAAAGCAAAGTCGGTCCTGCCCGGCAAAACTGACAGACATCCTCTTGTAAGCGTTATCATACCGACCTTCAACAGGAAAGATATGCTGAAGCGTGCGGTAGACTGTGCCCTGAAACAGGATTACCCCAATATTGAAGTGATAATATCCGACAATTGCTCTGACGATGGTACGGAAGAAATGGTCAGAAGCAGGTATGGGAATGAAAAAAGGCTGATTTACCATAGAAACAAAACGAATATAGGTCCTTCCGAAAATTTCAGGAATGCGTTTTACAACATAAGCAGAGGAGAATATTGCATCGGCCTTTGCGATGATGATTACTTCATCGACGACTCATATATCAGCAGGGCGGCAGGAAAGTTATTATCGATGCCGAATATTGCATTCGTGTATAGCGGTATTTATTACAATAACATGATTGAAAAAAAGGTTTACAGGGTAAAGCCTCAAATGCCCGCTGTGGTTTCGGGCATTGACCTTTTCCTGAACTTCACTTCGCAAAAGTATCCCCATATGCCTAATCCATCAACAATAGTCTTCAGGAAAGAGAATGCGATAGAAGCGAATGCTTTCTCGAAGAACCCGAAACGGATGTCATCGGACCTCATTTTCGAACTCAGGCTGCTGCTGACGGGTGATGCCTGTTTCGACAATGGCATCGTGCTCGTGTATAATCTGCATGATGCATCGATGAGCCGCAATACAGACATAAGCATAATTGACGACAGCCTGGACAAAATCACGAAAGCTGTTGAATCTGCAAAGGCAGATATTTCAGAACTGTTTGATATCATTGCCGTTGCCGAAAAGGAGAAGAACATTGATAAAAAGACTGCTGACCAATGGCTCACTTTCAGGATATGGAAGTATATGTACTGGAGAGTGAATGAAACTGCCTGTTCAGCAGAAGAATGCAAAGCTTTGCTCAATTTTCTCAAAAAGGAGTATTATCCATTGTATGATTCTTTAAAGCAGGTTGCAGAAAAACGGTTTGGCAGGAACGTTGCAAATCAGTGACTTGCGGTCGGCAGTGCGGATATCGCCCGTGAAAGGGACCAGGCTCAGACTGACAGGAGAGGATATACAGGATGGAAAACTGCAAAAAGACAGCAAAAGGGATCGGCAGTACAGGCAAAGCGGAAAATGGGTGGAAGGATGTTGAAGATCTGCTCGCAGGTTTGCACGTTCCGGATGTGCTGAAAAACCGAAACCGTGAATGCAATATTGTATTGTTCGGAGCCGGCATATATGGAGAAATTGCTCTCGATTGCCTGAGAGAAAGCAATATCAGTGTCAGATGCTTTTGCGATAACGATATCGGAAAACAGGGGAAAATGGTCCGGGGAATCCCGGTCATATCTCCGAAAGAACTGGCATCACTGGATAAACCGGCAGTTATCATCACTGCCAGGCACAAAGCAAGGGAAATCGCCGGGCAATTAGCTCAGATGGATGTTGAATGTATTTCCTTTGACGCATATTTTGTGTGGCTAATGAAAGACAGTTACAGGAGAGCGTACTTTGATGTATATACAGAACCCCGTTCCGGAGAAGTCCTTATAGCGATTCTCAAGTCCATGATCTCAGGTTCAAAAAGTTATTGCAGTGTAGTCATGGAAGACAATGCGTTTTTTGCGCTGCCGGAGTTCAAATATACCGGCAACGAAATATATGTTGACGCGGGGGCATATGTCGGAGATACGGTCGAGCGGTTTATATGGAACAATGCCGGCATATTCAGGAAAGTATATGCTTTTGAACCTGGCAAGCGACAGTACAATGCCATGCAGGTCCGGATAAACAGGCTTGCGGAAGAATGGGGAATCGACAGGGACCGGTTTGTCTGTATAAACGGCGGACTCGGGGAAGAAGACGCTGTCGTTCCGTTTGCACAAAATATTGCTGCACCGACAGGCAGCAGTTTCATCACATGCGATGATTCCGGTGAACAGGTAAATATTTACTCGCTGGACAGTTTTCTGAACCAGGCTGAAGTAACGATGATCAAAGCTGATATAGAAGGCTTTGAACTGGAAATGCTGAGAGGTGCAAGGAACATTATCAGAAGATACAGGCCCAGGCTTGCCATAAGCGTGTATCACAAACCCCAGGACCTGTACCTGATCCCTCGATATATTTCCTCTCTGGTTCCTGGATATAAAATGGCTTTAAGGCATCATTCCCCGGGTTTGCTTGAAACAGTGCTGTATTGCTGGACTGAATGAAGATATTGATGAAAATGGAGTGGATAAACCATGAAGGCTGAAATATCGCAGAGAATAAGGATGAGGAACAGGACTCCCTTACAGGATGTGATCCCCCTTGACACACCTTTTCATATATTCGTGGATCCATCCGCTGCATGCAATTTTAGCTGCCGATTCTGTTTTAACAGGGATAAAAGCCGGACAAACCACAGGATATTGAAATTCGAACTGTTCAGAAAGATCGTTGATGATATAAAGCAATTTCCCCGCAAGTTAAAAGTACTGAGGCTGTACAAAGAGGGCGAACCCTTGCTCAACAAATACCTTCCTGACATGATCAGATATGCAAAGCAGAAAGATATCGCAGAGACTGTCGATTTTACCACGAACGGTTCGCTGCTGACCAGGGAGAAAAGCCGCGAACTGATCGATGCCGGCCTGGATGCGATAAACATCTCCGTTGAAGGAGTCACAAGTGATCGCTACATGGAGGTGTCACGAGCCAGGATCGATTTTGACGAGTTCGTCGATAATCTTGCATACTTTTATAAAAACAAAGGAAACTGCCGTATGCTGATCAAGACGACTGACATAAATGTGCCGAAAGAGGATGAGCATAAGTTCTTCAGCATTTTCGGCGATATATGCGACGAAATATCAATTGAACAGGTCGTTCCCATATGGAATGATATCGATATTTCAGATGTAAAGACAGAGTTCGATAAAGGGATATATAACCAGGAGAAAAAAGATATCCAGGTCTGTCCCTATATTTTCTACTCCATGACCATCAATTCCGACGGCAGCGTCAGTTCGTGCTTTAGTGACTGGCAGCATGCAAACATAATAGGAGACGTAAAGGAAAACCCGGTAGTCGAAATATGGAATGGTGAAGGCCTGAAAGCCCTGAGGATCGCGCACCTTACCCGGAAGAAGTCTTTATATAAGGTGTGTGCAGACTGTATGCAGCTGAAATACGCAACTATCGACAACATAGATCCGTTTGCTGATGTGATCCTGGAGAGAATACAATAAAGGAGCAGTCTGATAATGGAGGAAAAGTATTTACAGGCAATAGAAACCATATTTAATGATACCTGCATCAGCAGGTTGTCAAAAGAACTCATCAGGAAAATTGAAAGTGCAGAAAAGGTAGTGGTATATGGGGCCGGCGCAGGAGGGAGGTATACCGGGTATCTCCTGTCACTTATCAATGTCCGGGTATACGCATATGCAGACATGAACGCGGAAAAAATCCGCGAGATCGATGGGGTAAAAGTATGTACACCTTCTGCACTGGCTGACTGCGGGAATAAAGACGGGGTTATCATTATAATCGGAGTCGGCGATCCCGGGATCAGGGCAGAAATCGAATGTATGCTCAGGAGCTATGGGTATACGAATATAATCAGCTATATCGAACTGTTCAACGAAGTTTTTTTAATGGCTGACGACAGGCATGCAAGATACGGCGATCTGAACTTTTTCAAGGAAAACAAAACCGATATGATCGCAGCCTTGTCATTGTTTGCTGATGAAAAAAGCAAAGATATTTATGTATCATTTATAAAGGGACATGCCCTGAAAAACAATGAATACTTTGCAGCGCCTGAAGTCCATACAAAATACATCCCCGATGATATTCCATTCAGCAAGGGATTCGGCTGTTTCATAGATTGCGGCGCCGGTACCGGGGAAACATATGAATCCCTTGAGAAAAAGGGGATCAGGCCCGGCAGGCTGGTCATGTTTGAACCCGACAAATACAATTTTTCCCTGCTTTCAGGAAAAATGAAAAATAAGAACCAGGATGCATATTTATATCCATGTGCCGTTTATTCGTATACAGGCCTGTGCGGATTTTCACACTCGGCCACCCAGGGCAGCTACATAACTGACAACTCATCAGAAGTTGTCCAGTGTGTGAAGTTGGATGACGTCCTGGTGAATCTTGCGCCCACATATATCAAGATGGATATAGAAGGTGCCGAATATGAAGCTTTGCTGGGAGCAAGGTCATTAATCAGTGAATGCAAACCGGATCTTGCCATATGTGTCTATCATGCAGTGAATCACATCTGGGATATACCTATACTGATCAACAGCCTGCATCCGGGCTACAGGATGTATCTGAGAAGCGGAAACATATATGGGATGAATACAGTACTATTTGCCATTTCTGACCTGTGACGGCAAAGGGCGGGGAGGTGCCTGCAATAGCTAAAATTCTGCATATAACTGCACACATGGGCGGCGGTGTGGGGAGGACCCTGTCCTCAATCACATCCTATGCTAATAACACTGACCGCAAAAACCGACATAAGATCCTCATTGTTGAACGCCCTGAGAAAAAGCAGTTCATCGATATATGCAGGGCAAACAATGTGGATGTTGAATATGCGGACGGACCGGAGCAGGCAGAAAGAGAAATAGCTGACTCTGACATCATCCAAATAAGCTGGTGGCACCATCCAAGGATGGCGGAATTCATCTGCAGTTTTCCGAAGATCCCCGTAAGGATGGTACTTTGGTCTCATGTATCCGGGTGCAGCTATCCGGAACTTCCTTTCAGTTTTGCCGCTGAATTCCATAAGGTGTTTTTTGCTACTGAGTATACAAGAGACAATCCTTACTGGAGTCCGGAACAGAGAAACATGATCTCCGGGAAATCTGAAATTGTATATGGAGCAGGAGATCTTCGGAGTTTTTCAGTTAATAGGCCGGTGCCTCATGAGGGGTTCATAGTGGGCTATGTGGGGACATTGAATTACAGCAAACTGAATCCTGATTTTGCATACCTGGCAAGCCTTGTGAAGATTCCCGGCGTACGCTTTGCCCTTATCGGAGATGCCGGTAACAAACAGCAGATAATCGCAGATGCAATGAAATATGGAATAGAAGATAAGCTTGATTTCAGAGGATATGTAAATGATGTCGGCAGCGAGCTTTCAAATTTCGATGTATTTGGCTATCCGCTGAATCCCTGGCATTTTGGAGCGACGGAAAATGCCATCCTTGAAGCGATGGCTGCCGGTGTGCCTGTGGTAGCTTTCAACCAGGCTGCTGAAAGGTATCTGATAAAGCACATGGAAACCGGATTGCTGGCTGAGGATTATGAACATTATGTACAGTTGGTGCAGTATTTGCATGATAATCCTGATGAGAGGAGACGACTGGGCAGGAATGCAAGGGAATTTGTCCTGAAAGAATTTGACATCGGAAAGACAGTGAGAAAGATGAATGATACATATGAACAGGTAATGTCAATGGACAGGAAAATATTCGATTTCACGAAAATATTCGGAAATAAGCCTTACGAGTGGTTTCTTGCATGCCTGGGCGCCGACAGGAAAGTCTTTGCCGACAGTATAAATGGCAGTTCGGATGCTGATATAGACAAACAAAGGATTGAAAAGGAAATATCAAATTGCCGATATATCTTAAAAGAAGATTCCAAGAGTTCGGTATTGCATTTTGCCCGGGTTTTTCCCCGGGATGGACATCTTGCTTACTGGAAAAGGCTGATCGGAAATCAAGGGCAAAATGCCATCGGCTGAGACAGGGGGGTATCATGTTTCTGACGGAAGACACAGGGCTGAAAGGATGCATCAGAATAATACCCAAAATATTCAGGGATAACAGGGGCATTTCAGTTAAGACTTTTCATGCCGATACTTTCAGGGATCTATGCATCCCGGCAGAGTTTGCTGAAGATCTGATTGTAACCTCCGGTAAAAATGTTTTACGGGGACTTCATTTCCAAAATCCACCATATGGACAGTCCAAGCTTGTATATTGCATCAGGGGCAGGATACTGGATGTAGTGGCAGACATACGGAAGGGATCCCCTACTTATGGAGAATATAAATTATTCGAATTATCAGACTCAAACAACTGGATGTTGTTTATTCCCGAGGGCTTCGCCCATGGATATCTGACCCTGGAAGATCAGTCAATAGTAATGTATAAGATGTCGTCGGCGTATAATCCCGCATGCGAGGACGGTATCAGGTGGGATTCGATGGGCATACCATGGGGGATCGACAAGCCGATAGTTTCGGAAAGGGACAGGAATTTCCTGCCGTTTGACAAATTTGAGAGCAGATTTGAGTACGTTTTTTAAGTTTTGAAAAAAGGAAGCTGATATTTTGGACAGGGCTCAACAACTGAAAAATGAAATATTGCAGCTGGCCAGGGACTACTATAATGAAGTGCATGGCTATAAAAAACGTTTTGGACCCGGTGACAGGATAAATTACGGGGGAAGATTCTTTGATGAGAAAGAGATATGCAATCTTATCGATGCTGCCCTTGACTTCTGGCTTACAGCCGGAAGATATTCGGAGGAGTTCGAAAAAAGGCTTAAGGCGTTTTTGGGCATTAAATACTGCCACCTGTGCAACTCCGGTTCCAGTGCAAACCTGCTGGCGTTCATGGCATTGACGTCTCCGGTATTAGGAGAAAGGCGTATATTACCTGGAGATGAAGTCATAACGATAGCAGCGGGGTTTCCCACAACTGTCAGTCCCATAGTTCAGTATGGAGCTGTTCCCGTATTTACAGATATTACGATTCCCCAGTACAATATCGATGTGAGCAGACTGGAAGAAGCGCTTTCCGAAAAGACAAAAGCGGTGATGGTCGCTCATACGTTAGGGAATCCGTTTGACCTGAAAACGGTCAGGGACTTCTGCAGCAGGCACGGGCTCTGGCTGGTGGAAGACAACTGTGATGCATTGGGGTCAATGTTTTGCATAGACGGCGAATGGAAGTATACCGGAACCGTCGGCGATATAGGGACATCCAGTTTTTATCCGCCTCACCATATCACGACCGGAGAAGGAGGCGCTGTTTATACAGATGATCCCGTTCTGCACAGGATCATATTATCGATGAGGGACTGGGGACGTGACTGCATATGTCCGCCAGGGACAGACGATACCTGTGGGAACCGGTTCGGGAAAACATACGGCGAGTTGCCGGCCGGCTATGATCATAAATATGTATATTCGCATTTCGGATATAATCTGAAAATCACGGACATGCAGGCGGCTATCGGAGCAGCGCAGATCGAAAAGCTCCCCATTATAATCAGCAGGCGCAGGGCAAACTGGGAGAAACTGCATAATGAACTGAAACAGGCGGAGGAATTCTTTATACTCCCGGAGCCCTGTGAAAATTCATTGCCATCATGGTTCGGCTTTTTGCTGACTTTAAGGGACGATTGCCCGTTTACCCGCGACGAGATAGTCCGATACCTGGAGGGGAGGAATATCCAGACACGAATGCTGTTTGCCGGCAACCTTGTCAGGCATCCCTGCTTCGATGAAATACGCAGGGATAATAAACGATGCAGGGTGATAGGAGAGCTGGGCAATACGGAGAAGGTAATGAGGGATTCATTCTGGCTCGGAGTCTATCCAGGCCTGGGAGATGATGAAATCATGTTTATGGCAGATTCTGTTAAAGACTTTATAAAAAAGCATAAGGCGGGTGCTTAAGTATGGGCAGTTGCCACCAGGCTTGCAAGGTTTTGCTGACCGGTGCGACAGGATTCATAGGATCCCACCTTGCGAAACGTCTTACGGCACGAGGCCACACTGTATTTGCCGTTGTCAGGGAAACATCAGACATCGGGCAACTGCAGGTTATGGGCGATAGAACAGGCATATGCGTGTACGATGGAACTGTGGGATCCATGGTAAGGATATTCACAGAATGCCGGCCTGACCTGGTTATCCATCTGGCTGCATATTTTGTGGCTGAGCATAAAATCCGGGATATAGATAAGCTTTACATGAGCAATATATTGCTTGGCGCGCATCTTCTTGAAGCTATGGCGGAATCAGGGACATCATACCTTATCAATGCCGGCACTGTCTGGCAGCATTACAATGATGAAGATTACAACCCGGTAAACCTTTATGCCGCAACCAAGAAAGCCTTTGAGGACATTTGCAGGTATTATTCCCAGGCTACCGGCTTAAGGGTAATGACACTGGAATTATCAGATACTTACGGACCCAACGACAAAAGGCCGAAAGTCTTATCACTTTTCAAAAAAGCGTCGCAAACCGGCGAACTTCTCGAAATGACAGCGGGTCAGCAGCTTTTGGGTCTGGTGTACATCGACGATGTTATAGATGCATTTCTATGCGCTATGGAGATGATTTTATCCAAACCTGAACATTACCAGGAAAGTTTCACGGTTATTCCTGAAGAAATCCATTCTTTGAGAGAAGTTGCAGGGATATTTGAAAATGTGAGTGGCAAAAAGCTGAATATTCTGTGGGGAGCAAAAGAATATCGGTTGCGGGAAGTAATGAAACCGTACAGCGGGAAAAGACTTCCCGGGTGGAAAGCAAGAACCGGCTTGCACCAGGGTATAGCTGAAATTCTGAAAGAATAGCTGTTTCTTTACTGTCGGGCTTATCTGCTGAATAATCCAGGTCAGGTATTGGAGGTGCTGTTATGAAAGTAGTGATACTTGCAGGCGGTTTCGGCACACGTATCAGCGAGGAATCCCACCTGAAACCGAAACCGATGATCGAGATCGGTGAAAAGCCCATCCTGTGGCATATAATGAAAAGTTATTCGTACTATGGTTTCAATGAGTTTATAATCTGCCTCGGCTATAAGGGAAATTTCATTAAAGATTATTTTGCAAACTATTACCTTTATGGCTCTGATGTCACATTTGACATGAAATACGGCAACAATATGCAGATCCATGACAATACGGTAGAACCATGGAAGGTCACCCTGGTCAATACCGGTATCGACACCCAGACCGGGGGCAGGCTCAAACGAGTGAGGCAATACCTGCAGAACGAGACTTTCATGATGACTTACGGCGATGGTGTAAGTGATGTGGATATCGGCGAATTATTGCAATTCCATCGCAGGCACGGGAAACTTGCCACTGTTACCGCGGTCCAGCCGAGCGGAAGATATGGAGTACTGGGGATCAAGGATAACGATACCGTGCTGGAGTTTGTTGAGAAGCCAAAGAACGTCGATGCCTGGATCAATGGAGGATTTTTCGTGCTTGAGCCGGCAGTTATCGATTACATAGAAGGAGACGAAACTCCTTTTGAAAGAGGGCCTCTTGATAAGCTGGCCGAAGAGGAGCAGATAGTGGCATACCGGCATACAGGTTTCTGGCAGTGTATGGATACGCAGAGAGACAAAATCCACCTGGAGAAACTGTGGGATGAGGGAAAAGCTCCCTGGAAGGTATGGTAAATCCATGTCAGGAGAAAAAAGCATTATGACTGACGGTTTTTACAAAGGCAGGAAGGTATTCATAACAGGACACACCGGTTTCAAAGGCTCATGGCTGGCGATCTGGCTGGATAAGCTTGGCGCGGAAGTGA